>Ga0118677_10003063_pt1 | contig 32410 bp, 30 predicted proteins | sample AliMusrvi5mmetaG_FD_86154 | JGI IMG/M metagenome (GOLD analysis project Ga0118677, IMG submission 86154) | reverse complement strand
AGCCCGAAGTGACAGATGTAACGTGTCTGGAGGATGTTTTGGGAAATAGAGTGCGTGTGTTGCCGGGATCGCGGGGAAAGCGGTTTGTCACGTATTTTGCCGGGGTGGTGCTTCTCGCACTGTGCGCCTTTTACGTGATGATCGGAGGGTACGCAAAAGCCGCCCCCATAACGGCCGGTCCGATTGTCGACGCCGCCATTGATGCATTTGCCTTCAATCCGCAGGTGATCACGGTCACTGCGGGAACGATGGTGCGGTGGACGAATAACCAAAGCGGTATCCAGCACACCTCGTCAAGCGACGTGACCGATACGCTTAGCACCAATTACTGGAATTCACCGTTTTTAAGTACAGGCCAGTCGTTCACCCGAACCTTTACTACTGCCGGCGTCTATGCATATCATTGCAACGTGCATTTTGGGATGCATGGCACAGTGGTTGTGCTGTCGAGCGTGTATCTGCCAATGATCTTGCAGGGGTAATAAGACAGTGCCGTTACGCGTTTCGATTTCGATATGGTGATTGGTAGGGGCAATCCCTTGCGGTTGCCCCAAAACGGAAACGGGCAACCGCAAGGGATTGCCCCTACCAGTAAGTTTGCGTTAATCTTCCAGCTTCAGCATCGCCATGAAGGCTTCCTGTGGGATTTCGACGCTGCCGAAGGTCTTCATGCGTTTCTTGCCTTCTTTCTGCTTTTCAAGCAGCTTGCGCTTGCGCGTGATGTCGCCGCCGTAACACTTGGCGAGCACGTCTTTGCGCATGGCCGGCACGGTTTCGCGCGCAATGATCTTCGCGCCAATGGCGGCTTGAATCGGCACAATGAACATCTGGCGGGGAATCACTTCCTTGATCTTCTTTGCCATGGCCCCGCCCTTGCTGACCGCTTCTTCCTTATGCACGATCAGCGACATCGAGTCGAGCGATTCACCGTTGATAAGGATGTCCATCAGGACGAGGTCGCCGGTGCGATAGCCCTCGAACGAGTAGTCAAGCGAGGCGTAACCGCGCGTGGCGCTCTTTAGCTTGTCGTAAAAGTCGATGATCATCTCTGACAGCGGCAGCCGGTATGTCATCATGACCCGGTTAGTGTCGAGGTATTCCATATTCACCGTCTCGCCGCGGCGCTTGGTCACCAGTTCCATGATCGGACCGATGAACTCCTTGGGCGTGAAGATCTGAATCTTCATCCAGGGCTCGCGCATCTCAGTAAGCCGGGTCGGGTCGGGCATGTCAGAGGGGCGATCCACGCGGATCACTTGGCCGCTGGTCAGCACGGCCTCATATTCCACGCTTGGCGCGGTGAATACGACGTCCATGTCGTACTCGCGTTCGAGACGCTCCTGGATGATCTCCATGTGAAACATGCCGAGGAAGCCGACGCGGAAGCCGAACCCCAGTGCGGACGATGTCTCGGGCAGAAAGGTCAGCGAGGCGTCGTTGAGTTGCAGCTTATCGAGCGCGTCGCGGAGCAGCGGGTAGTCATCGGTAACGGTCGGGTAAATACCTGCGAACACCATCGGCTTGGCGGGTTTGTACCCGGGCAGGGCGTCCGCTGGCTGCGCCGCATTGACCATCGTGTCGCCGACGCGGCACTCCCGCACGCCCTTAAAGCCAGTGGCGATGTAACCCACCTCGCCGGCCTGCAGTTCACCTGTGATCGTCATGCGCGGGGTGAACGTTCCAATCTCAATTGGCTCGAACGCCGCATTGCTGGCCGACAGCCGCAGCTTCGTCTTCATGGTGACGGAGCCGTTGGTAATGCGCACATAGCCGATCACGCCTTTGTACGCATCGTAGTGCGAATCGAAGATCAGCGCCTGCAACTGAGCGGTCGGATCGCCGACGGGCGGCGGCACATCGCGCACCACGCGCTCCAGCACTTCCTTGATCCCGACGCCTTCTTTGGCCGAGATGCGTAATACCGTGTCCGGGTCGTCGCCCAATAGTTCTGCGATTTCTTTCGCGACTTCGTCAGGCCGCGCGTGCGGCAGATCGATCTTGTTGATGACCGGGATGATGTGCAGGTTGGCTTCGAGCGCCAGGTACAGGTTGGCCAGCGTCTGCGCTTCCACACCTTGAGAAGCATCGACAACCAGCAGCGCCCCTTCACACGCGTTGAGCGCGCGGCTGACTTCGTAAGTGAAGTCCACATGTCCCGGCGTGTCGATCAGGTTGATCTCATACGTCTGGCCGTCTGTGGCCGTATAGCTCATGCGCACGGCAGAAGCCTTGATGGTAACGCCTTTCTCGCGCTCGATATCCATCGTATCAAGCAACTGCGCCTGCATTTCACGCAACGTTACGGTGCCCGTAGCTTCGAGCAGCCGATCCGCCAGTGTGGATTTTCCGTGATCGACGTGGGCGATGATGCAAAAATTGCGGATCTGTTTCATTTATTTAAAATCGGCGCTGGTCAGGTGGGCAGCGTGCCGGCGTTATCCTCCTCATCAAAACTGCTCCCTTCTCCGAACATGCGGTCGATTTGTGACTGCTCGCGGCCGGCGTCATAACCGATCGCAAACATGGTCTTGACCATGGCGCGAATGGTCAACTCAAACGACTCGCGCGATTCCTCGCGCGCAAAATTCCACGCGGCTTCCTCGGCCTGCAATTGCAGCCGATTCATGTGCGCCAGCACTTCTGTTGAAACCACTTCTTCCATCGGCATATTGCCGAGGATGCTTTCGATCCATTGGCGAAACTCTGACTGAGTCATTGTTTGCTCCCGCTGTTAAACCTTATCTCATCCCTTCTATAGACCTGTATTGTAATGCCCGCCCGGTTTTGGGTTTGACAGGAGTTGGGCATACCGTATAATCTATAAGCTTGTTATAGTCATTCGATCTATTTCCCGAACGATAATCTGCGCAAGAAAGAGGGTGATATTGTGACGCGTGTGACCATTGATAATGATGAGTCATTTGAATCGGCGCTAAGGCGCTTTAATAAGATGGTTCAGGGCGACCGTGTGTTATCGGAGGTGCGCCGCCGCCGTTTCTACGAGAAGCCTAGCATCGTAGATAAGCGTAAGCGCGCAGCCAAATTGCGCAAGAGCCGCCGCCAGACCTCGAAACTCCTGATGAACGAGCAGTAGTTTCGGATCACTCCTCGCGCAGCGTTATACAATCAAGGCGGGCAAAGATGTCCGCCTTGATTTTTTGCAAAAGCAGAAGCGTTTTCGTTTGTCCTCTCAAATAGAGCATAAGGCATAGAGCAGTACGATGGGTCTTACACTAAAACAACGATTGCAGAACGACTTGAAGGAAGCCATGCGCGATGGTGATGAGCGCAGAAAAATAGTGGTGCGCTTGATTATGGCCAGTGTTCGCAACGCCGAAATTGACGCGCGCACCGATGTGCGCGGCGGCGTGGTCAGCGAAGGCGAAATCCTGGCGCTGATCCGGCGCGAGGTCAAGCAGCACGAAGAGTCGCTGCTGGAAGCCTCCAACGCCGCCCGCGCAGACCTCGTCGCCCAACAAACTGCCGAACTGGATATTCTCAAGTCCTATCTGCCAAAACAATTGACCCGCGAACAGGTCACGGAACTGGCTAAACAAGTGATTGCAGAGGTAAAGGCCGTTAGCCCCAGGCAGCAGGGCGAGGTAATGAAGGCATTGCTGCCGAAGGTCAAGGATTTGGCTGACGGTAAACTTGTCAGCGAAGTGGTGCGCGAACTGCTCAAGTAGGGCGATTTACTCAGGTAGGGTGCCCTACTCAGGTAGGGACATTGACCGGATCGAATACGCAGGCATAAAATGAAGACGGAAGCAGCGTCAATGTCGTCTCAGCTGGCGGCGCGGCGCAAAGTCGTTGCGCTGACCGTTATCGGCGTTTCCGCCTTCATCGCAATCATGCTCGCACAACTCTCCCGCTTCTACATAGGGGGAAGTGCGCCCGTGCAAATCGGGAATGTGGCGATCCAGGACATCCGCTCTTCCCGCCGGATCACCTACGTCAGTGACTCCGAAACAGCGCGTCAGCGCGACCTGGCCGAGGCATCTGTCGCCCCGATATTTACCGCGCCCGACGCGCAGATCGCCCGCCGGCAGTTGGGCGCTGCGCGCGACCTGATGAACCGCATCGCACAGATTCGCGCCGATGCGACCCTCAGCGAGTCGGCGCGCATCGATCAGTTGATGGCGCTGTCAAATCTTGGGTTGAATGAGACCAATGCCCGCCGCATACTGGCCGTTGATGACACTGCCTGGGCGCGCATCGATACCCAGGTCGTTGTGCTGCTCGACGAAGTCCTGCGTTTTGCGATTCGCCCGGACAACCTCGATGGCGTGAAGGCTCAGTTGCCAAGTCGCATCAGTCTGAACTTCAACGCGGATCAGGCCTTAGTGATCACTGCATTGGCCTCGGCCCTGCTGGTGCCGAATACTAACTATGACGCAGCGGCGACTGATGCCGCGCGCAAGAAGGCGCGCGAAGCGATTCGGCCGGTCGAGCGCGCGTTTGAGCAGAACCAGATCATCATCCGCAGCGGGCAAGTGGTCGGCTTGGCGGATATGGAAGCGCTGGACAAACTGAATATCCGTCGCCCGGCGATGAGCCTGAGCGATTTGTTGAGCGCCCTCGTCTACAGCGCGCTCGCGGTGGCCGCGATTGCCGGGGCCATGTTTTATGGTCAGCCGCGCACATTCGATCACAAAGGGAGTCAAAGCAGTATTCGCCTGCGCACAACGGCCTTGAGCGCGGTTGCCTTTATAGGCACACTCTTCCTGGCGCGCATTTTCTTTCCCGGGCATACGCTCCTGCCCTATTTGGCGCCGCTGACTGCCATCAGCATCATCATCACCACATGGACGGGAACGCTCCCTGGCATTGTCAGCACTGTGGCGCTGGCCGGGTTGATCGGGCTGGGAATGGACCCGCCCAATGGATATGTCATTTTCTGGGCTGCGAGCGGCGTTGTCGCGGCGTTGTTCGTGCGGCGCAGCCAACGCATCGGTGACTTTATGCGCGCGGGCGCCGTGGCGTGGTTGACGCAGATCGGCGTGCTTGTTGCGGTGAATGTCGGGGCGATGGCAGTGGATGGCGCTTCACCTTTGGCTAATATGGCGCTTGTCGCCACCATCGGCAGCCTGGTGTCAGCAGCGCTCGCTCCCACGATGCTTTATATCTGCGGTCTCGTCCTCGATATGACCACGCCATTCCAGTTACAGGAGCTATCACGGCCATCACATCCGTTAATCCAGCAGATGCTGATGCACGCCCCTGGCACCTACCATCACAGCCTCATGCTCGCCAACCTGGCCGAGCATGCCGCCGAGCGCATCGGCGCGGACTCTCTGTTGACGCGCATTGGCTCTTACTATCACGATATAGGCAAGACGCTGCACCCGTATTTTTTCATCGAGAACCAGATTGACCGCACCAACGTGCACGACCAACTGGACCCGATCACAAGTTCGCGCATTCTGCAGAACCACGTATCTGACGGGTTGGAACTGGCGCGCAAGTATCGCTTGCCTTCGCGCATCCGCGCCTTTATCGCGGAACACCACGGCACAACCAGAACGGGCTATCAGTATGCCCGCGCGGTGCAATCAAGCAGCGAGCCTGTGGACGATGCTCCATTTCGCTATCCCGGCCCGCGCCCGCAATCGCGCGAATCGGCGCTGGTGATGCTGGCCGATGGCTGCGAAGCCATCGTTCGCGCGCGCAAACCGGCGGCGCCGGAGGACACCGATGCACTGGTGCGCAAAGTCATCAGCGAGCGCATCGCCGACCATCAGCTCGATGATTCAAACCTGACGCTGATGGACCTCGAGATCATTCGACAGTCTTTTGTGGACACCCTGCGCGGCGCTTATCACCCGCGTATTGAGTATCCGGAATTGACAAAGGCGCCAAAACCGCCGGAGGCTCTACCCGCAGAGCGCCTGCAGGATACAGTGACGCCGCCGGTGGTGAATGTCCCAAGCGAGAATACACAGACGTAACGCCACGATTCCAAAGGAACCCAGAGTAGTGACAAAACCTATCGCGCGCACTGCGCGCGCCGCGCGGCCGCATATCCGCATTCGCGCAGCCTATCGCAAAATCGGGCGGATGTCGCAGGTGCGCACTGCGGCGCTGGCGGCGTTTGGGGTCGTCGGCCTGCCGGCGAGTGAACACGAAGCTGTGTGGACAATCAGCCTGACGGATGACGAGGAGCTACGCCGCCTGAACCTGCAGTTTCGCGGGATCGACACGCCAACCGATGTGCTGTCGTTTGGCACTGAGCGATACCGCGACGGCAAACTGAAATCGCAGGCGGCGCAGTCCCCGCAGGCAAGTATTGCGCCGGCAGACGATGGCGCAGTCGAATACCTGGGCGATATCGTCATTTCGATGGAGCGTTGCACCGAACAGGCGAATGCCGCAGGACATTCTGTGGAAACAGAACTGGCGCTGCTGGTCATACACGGGACGCTGCACTTGCTGGGGTACGACCATGACGCCAAGGCACGCAAGGGGCGCATGTGGTCGGCACAAGCGCGCGCCCTGCAATCCCTCGGCATCATCCTCGACGTAGCATAGTCTAACTTCTACCGATACACCCACAGCCCGTCATCCTGCGTGCCGCACAGGACAGTGCCGTCGTCGCCCATGGCGATGGAGATCACGCTGTCCGGCGGTTTGGCGATGCGTTCCCATGAGACGCCGGAATCCTCGGAGATAGCAATCGCCGCTGGCGTGGCCAGCAACAGTTTCGCGAAGTCGCGCGCGGCGGCGAGGGTGTAGGTCTGCCCGCTGCTAAACGCGCTGTGCTTAAACCACGTGGCGCCGGAATCGCGCGAATAAAACAAACCCTTCGATTCGGTGCTGACGACAAGTGTATCTCGCGTGACGGCTACGCCAGTGGGGGGCAGCGCTTCCTCGGCATCGGCGTCTTCGCCGGCAAAGGCCAGTTCCCGCCAGGCGCGCCCGCCATTGGTGCTGCGGAAAATGCCGCTGCTCGTGGCGACGAAGACAGTTTCATCTGAGGCGAATTCGGGCGTGACGGCCAGCGCTAACGTTTCACGATCGAGCAAGCCGAAGTTCCAGGTGTGCCACCTTTGCCCGTCGTCTGAGCTGCGCAACACGCCATCTTCAAGTGTCGCGGCAAATGCAATGCCGTCGAACTCGAATCCTGGTGACAACACGATCTGCGAAACCTGCGACGGCTGTGGCAGCGTGGCGCTGCTCCATGTCTGCCCACCGTCGATTGACCGGGCGATGCCGTCGACGGAGCCGATGAGGATCAAGTTGCGGTGTGGATACGTGTCGGGTGCAGCAACTGCGGTGATTACCGCAGCGCGAAGCGCTTCCGAAACAATCTCGCACTTGCCACTATCGTCATAGCGCCACAGGCCTTCGTTCGTTCCCAACAGCCAGCCTTCTGATCCCAAACGCCCCAGCGCAAAAATGACGGTAGGGCTCTCTATTTTGTGCCAAACTCGATTTGCCATAGGTATGTAGTTTACCCGCTACCGCGAATTATTTGTAAAACGCACCAACACACTGCCTGCCTTCACGTTCTGCCCTGATGCGACAATGATCTCGGCAATCGTGCCATCAAAGGGTGATTTGAGCGTGTTCTTCATTTTCATCGCTTCCAGCACAAGCAGTGCCTGCCCCGCGTGAACGCGCTCGCCAGGCGCGATGCTGATGGAAATGATCTTGCCCGGCATTGGGGCCGCCATCTCGTGCGCGCCTGGACCCGGCGCAGCGGGTTGTGACGGAGGCATCACAGGCATCGTATCCGGCCTCGCAGCCTGGTAGATCATGGCTGGGCGCGCGACCGCTTCGCCGTCGCCACGGTTTGGCGCAATCTCGGGGGTGATCGTCGCTTCTGCAATGTCGTGGTCTCCGGCGATGTGCACCTCTAGTTCACGGTCGCCGATCCATACGCGAAAGCGATCAGCCGACATCTCCTGCACGTCTATCACGTACTCATGTTGTCCGACTTTTATGTTGTAACGTCGCATGTTGTATTCATCCAATCGTAATCAATCGTAACGTCAATGGTTGCGCAACTCCCCTTCTGCAGGGTGATTCTTAGCGGCGCCGGGGATGCCATGTCTGCGTTTGAGCCACACGGCCTGTGACGATCCAGCGGCTGGGCAACGTGCCGGGCTGGTGGGTGCGCATCGCAGGCGCGGCCTGTTGCCGCCGGATGCGCCGATGCATTCGCACGGCCACCATCACAGCCGCCAGCATCTCCGGCGTCAGTTCTCTGGCCTGTCCGGATGGCGTGACGTCTGACAGTGTGATCGAATCCTGCTCGACGATTTCGTCCTCCAGGTACTGGCGCATGCGCCGTTGACTCTGGCGGCGATTGCGTTCAAGAAAGAAGGTCACCAGTCCCGACACACCGCCTGCCAGCAGGAACGCCAGGCCAAGGAAGGCGGGATGGATGCCGGGCGATTTGCCTGTTTCGTTTGTCTTCATCTCAGACCCCTAAACCGGCATCAGCCCGTGCTTCTTTGGCGGGTTTTGCTGCACCTTGGTGCGCAGCACTTCGAGCGCGCGGATCAGACGCGGGCGGGTCTCTTTCGGCTCAATCACTTCGTCGATCTGTCCCATGTCCGCCGCGCGATACGGGTTGAAGAACTTGTCGCGGTATTCGGCGACAAAGGCTGCTTCGGCGGCAGCCGGGTCCATTGACTTCGCCAGTTCACGCCGCCGCAGGATGCGCACCGCTCCTTCCGCGCCCATCACCGCAATTTGCGCGGTTGGCCACGCGAAGGCCAGGTCGCTGCGCATCTGCTTGGAACTCATCGCGATGTAGGCGCCGCCGATGGCTTTGCGCGTGACGATGGAAATCTTCGGCACCGTTGCCTCGCAATAGGCATAGATCACCTTGGCTCCGTGCCGGATGACGCCCGCGTATTCCTGGTCGGTGCCAGGCAGGTAGCCAGGGCAATCGACAAAGGTGACGACGGGGATGTTGTAGGCGTCGCACAACCGCACAAAACGCGCGATCTTGTCACTCGAGTTGATGTCGAGCACGCCTGCCAGAGATTCGGGCTGATTCGCCACAATCCCCACGCTGTAGCCGTCCATACGGGCGAAGCCGACGATGGCATTGCGCGCGTAGTAGGGATGCACTTCGAGGAAACTGTCACGGTCAAAAATGGCCCGGATCACCTCGTGCATGTCGTACGGCATGTCTTCGCGCTCCGGCACGATCGTGTTCAGCGATTCGTTCATGCGATCGGGTGGATCATAAGGTGTGACCTGCGGCGGGTCCTCGGTGTTGTTCTGCGGCAGGTAGCTCAGCAACACTTTGACCAGTTCGAGCGCAGCCTGTTCATCATCCGCCAGAAAGTGCGCCACACCACTGCGGGCGTTGTGCACCGTGGTGCCGCCAAGGTCCTCGAAGCTGACGTTTTCACCCGTCACGCTCTTGATCACTTCCGGTCCGGTGATGAACATAAAGCTGCTCTTGCGCGCCATGATGATGAAGTCGGTGAGCGCGGGCGAGTACACCGCGCCGCCAGCGCAAGGGCCAAGGATGACTGATATCTGCGGTATCACGCCAGATGCCATCACGTTGCGCGTGAATACCTCGCCGTATGCAGCCAGGCTGCGCACGCCTTCCTGGATGCGCGCGCCGCCCGAGTCGTTCAGGCCGATCAGCGGAATGCCGCTTTCGAGCGCGAGGTCCTGGATGCGGCAGATCTTGCGCGACTGCACCTCGGAGAATGAACCGCCGAGCACGGTGAAGTCCTGTGCGAAAACGGCTACGCGCCGTCCGTTGATCTTGCCAAATCCCGTGACGACGCCGTCGCCGGGATAGCGTTGTTCGGCCATGCCGAAATCAACGCAGTTGTGCGTGGCAAGCGCGCCAAGTTCCTGAAAGCTGTCTTCGTCCAGCAGCAACGCCAGGCGCTCGCGCGCGGTCAGTTTCCCTTTGGAATGTAATTGCTGGATTCGTTCTGCGCCGCCGCCCTGAAGCGCCTTCTCGCGCATTTCACGAAGCGTGGCCAGGTAATCGTTCATGAGTTACTCCATTGTGGCATCGAAGCCTTACATGCATGTTTTTCAGTGAGAGATCGCACTCACATCATGTGATTATAGGCCAGCGCTCTCCTCTTACAGCTTCAACCCCGACATGACCACGCCTGAGACAAAATAGCGTTGCGCGACCGCAAACAGGATGAGCACCGGGATGGTCATAATGGCCGCCCCCGCCATCAGCAGGTGGTCGCGCGGATCGGTTATTTCCAGCGCCATGGTCTGGAACGTGCGCAATCCCACAGCGGCGGTGTATTTCAGCATTGTGTTGATGTAGATAAACGGGCCGAAAAAGTCATTCCAGTCGGCCAGAAACTGCAGGATGGCGACCGTGATCAGCGCTGGCTTCATCAGGGGCATGATGACGGAAAACAGAATGCGCAATGGATTGGCGCCATCCACGATGGCCGCCTCGTCCAGTTCGCGCGGGATGGTCATGATGAACTGGCGCAACAAGAAGACCATGAACGCGCTGCCACCCAGCCACGAGCCGATCGTCAACGGGATGTAGGTGTCGATGAACTTCAGATTGAAGAAGAGCAGATACTGTGGGATGAACGTGACGATCGCGGGAATCATCATCGTGCTTAACAACAGCACGAACCATACGTTTTTACCCACGAAATTAAACCGCGCAAAGGCGTAAGCCGTCAGCGTTGCGGTCAGGATCGTGCCCGGGATGTTGATCAGGACGATCGTCAGGCTGTTCAACATCCAGCGCGCAAACGGCACCAGGGTAAACACCTGGATGTAGTTGTTCCACTGCGGCATTTCAGGCAGAAAATGCGGGACATACGACCGCAGTTCTTGCCAGGTTTGCAGCGAACTGGAGATTGTCCAGAGCAGCGGAATAGCAAAAAACAGCCCCGCGAACGTCAGCAACGCGTAGCTCAATATCTTGCCGCCGGTTCGCCGCTGTCGTATGCTGCTGGTGCTGCCGGGTTCGATGATGATCGCCTGAGGCGCCACTGCGACTGTCGGTGTTCCAGGAGTTGAAGGAGGCATCATCGCCATAGGATTTCCTCGTGTTTACTCGCCCATATAGAAGACCATCCGCCTGGAGAGGCGCATCTGCACCAGCGTGAGCGCGACAATGACCAGCGCAAAGAACCATGCCAGCGCCGCTGCATATCCCATGTTGAAGTAATCAAACGCCTGTTTCCAGATGTGCAGCGCAAAGAACCAGGTCGAGAAATTCGGGCCGCCCTCGGTGGCGATGAAAGCGGCTGCAAATGTCTGCAGTGCGCCTATAACGCCCAGCACAGTGTTGAAAAAGATCGTTGGCGTCAATAACGGGATCGTCACATGGCGCGTCCGTTGCCAGGCGCCTGCCCCGTCGATCGAAGCGGCATCGTATAGCTCCGTCGGAATACCCTGCAGGCCGGCGAGGAAAATGATCATCTGCGTCCCGCCCAGGCTGCCCCACAGGCGCACCAGGATCAGCGAAGGGATGGACCACCGGCTGTCGGCGAACCAGCCGGGCGGATCCTGTATTCCAAGGCCGCGCAATCCTGCGTTGACCAGCCCGAAGTCGCTATTCAGCAAAATCTTAAACAGGATGACCGAGGCCACGAGCGGCACGAGCGACGGCATGAAGAACAGAGTGCGGAAAATAGTAATCCCGCGCAGTTTGGAGTTGAGCAGGATCGCCAGGAACATCGAGCCGAAGACGCTCAGAGGCACGCTCACGATGGCGTAATACCCTGTGCGCGCCAGCGACGACCAGAAAAGATCGTCCTTTGTGAACATGTCCACATAGTTGCGCGTAGCGACGAAGATGGGCGCACTGATTACATCGTATTTAGTGAAGCTGAGGTAAAACGAGTACAGTCCCGGTCCGATAAACAGGCCAAAAAAGCCAATTAACCACGGGGTAAGGAAAAGATACCCGTACAGGTTCTGACGCCGCTGAGCAGGCGACATGCGACGCCTGCCAGACACCACCTTCAGGGAGGTTGTTGCATTTGCCATTTGTGGGCAGCGTTTTCTGAGTAACGACGTCAGACCTCGCGTTGCTGCGAAGTCCGACGTCGACGAATCACCTGAGGACGTGCCGGCGCGATCTTATGCCGGTTCCATGTCGAGAACTTTCTGAATGTTGTCGTGCAGGTCCTGCAAACCTTTGTCGAACGCCATATTCTCGTTCGGGTCCATCATCTTGGTCGCATAGGCTGCGATGGCATCGTTATATTCCTTCCCGCGCGAGTTCGAAGGCGCGTTGGCGACGATGCCGTTTTGCAGGTTGGGGATGAACCATTCGTGAATGGGATCCTGCTTGATCAGTTGGGCCACCGCATCGGGGCGCACGAACGCGCCCTGACCGCCCACCAGGTTGAACCCGATGCAGCCGTCGAGGCTGGTGATGTGCTTGAGGAACTGGTAAGCCATCTGCGGATTCTTGCTTGTCTTGGCAATGTTCCAGGTGCCGCCGCGAATCTGGCAGGGGAACTTGCCGTCCGTGCGCTTGGGCAGTAGCGCCTGTGCGGCTTCTGCCTTCGTCGCATCCTTTATGCCGCGCTTGAAGTTGCGGGCGTCAAGTGAACCGCCCCAGTACATGGTCATCTTGCCGTCGAGCAGTGCGGCGGCCATGTTGGTTACATCGGCGGGGCGAGGCATGATCTTCTCTTCCTTCGCCATCTTGTAAGCCCATTGCAATCCAGCCTGCGCGTTCTTATCGGTGGCCAGAAGGGACTTTTTGCCGTCTGCGTCAATCACATCGCCGTTGAACGCGCGCGCGAGCACGACCAGGTGGCTTTCGTCGAAAGTCATCCCCAGGCCGTAGACGCCGCCTTTGGTATACAGCTTGTGCGCCCATTCCGCGATAGTGTCCATCGAGGTTTCATGCCCCTTGGGGTCGGGCAATGTGAGGCCGGCGGCTTTGAACTGGACTGCGTTGATGACGATAGTATCCTGGCCGGCCCAGCCCCAGCTTGGCAGACCGTACATCTGGCCCTTGTACTTCTGCAAGGCGATGAATTGATCGTACCACTGGGTCATATCAGTGTTATCCGCCTTCACCAGGTCATCGATCGGGGCGATTACGCTTTTGTCGATCGCTCGCCAGAACTGGAAGTGCGAGGGGTCGAAGGCAATGATGTCGCCAAGGTCGCCTGCGGCAAATTGCGCATACATCTTGCCGTAGTTGTCCTGCTGGGTGGCGCCGGTCAATCCACGAAACTCAATCGAGACGTTCGGATTTTTGTCCGTAAACGTCTTGATGCGTTCCTCATTCCAGCCCGTTCCGGGGGCGCGGAATGTGTCCCACTTAAGACTGATCTTTTCTGTGCTTACAGCAGGCGCCGCAGTCGCCTTGTCTGCACTGGCGCCACTGGGCTGCGTGGGGCTCGGAGCCGTAGTAGCTGCGGGGGCGCAGGCAGCCAATGTGCCTGCAATTGCGGTAATACCAACTGTCTTCAGAAACTGTCGTCGAGATATATTACGTGCCATACTGATCTCACCTTCCTGGGCTGAACGTATTTGACTTGTCGACCAAGGGTGCAATAGTGTGGTTGCAATGCAACGGCAATTGGCTGAGAGTACTCAGCTAACGGCTGAGAGTACTCAGCTAACGGCTGAGAGTACTCAACTGACAACTGAGAGTACTCATCTAACAACAAAGATCTGCATTACGTGAGCGAACGGTTGTGAGTATACGGTATGGAGTTAAGCCTGTCAACGTTTGAACCTTCTCATATTAAATGTGCTTAAAGGTTGATTTGCGCGTTTTGCGCGTGTCGCAAAAGGGTGGTTGCTGATTTTGAGATAGGTGGTATATCCAAGGGTGAGGAATTTATAACCATGTCAGAAACCACCATCCATCTTTCACCCGATTTCTTCACTGAGAAGGAAAAAACACTCGTGTCCACCGGCGCGCTCGCAGCTTCGGTGTTCCGCTTCAGCACCGGCGTGGCCGGCCTGCGGCTGAAGAACGACATCGGCGAGCTTGTCCTGTTGCCCTACCAGGGTCAACAGATCTGGTCGGCGCAATTCGGCGGGCGCGCGCTCACGATGAAATCGATGTTCAGCGAGCCGCGCGGTGGACGCCCTTATCTTGAAACCTACGGCGGGTTCTTCCTGCACTGCGGCTTCACTGCGATGGGCGTGCCGGGCAAGAACGACACGCACCCGCTGCATGGCGAACTGCCCAACGCCCTGTACCAGAGCGCTAACGTGGTGCTTGGGCATGACGAGCATGGCGACTATATCGGACTGGGCGGACGCTATCAGCACTCGGTGGCCTTTAACTACAACTACGTGGCGCAACCGCTGGTTAAGCTGTACGCCGGTTCGAGCCTGTTCAATGTCTCGATGACGATCGACAACCTGCGTCCCAGCGCGATGGAGTATATGTACCTGGCGCACATCAACTGGCTGCCGATCGACTATGCGCGGCTGGTCTATAGTGCGCAGTGCACGCCCGAACGCGTGCGCGTGCGCAAGGATATCCCGTCGCATATGAAGTTCCCTGACGGCTACCGCGAGTTTGTTGCGCTGATGGCCGAGCATCCGGAGCAACACAACGTGCTCAAGCCAGAACTGCCGTTCAACCCGGAACTGGTCTTCACGCTTACGTATGACGCCGACGCGACCGGCTGGGCGCACAGTATGCAAGTGCACCCCGATGGCAGTGCCGACTACGTAGGGCATCGCCCCGACCAGCTCGACAAAACCGTGCGTTGGATCTCGCGCCCCGGCGATCAGGACGCCTGCGGGTTCGCGATGCCTGCCACCGCCGAACCGGAGGGGTACACGGCGGAGAAAGCTAAGGGCAATATCCGCATCCTGCCGGGCGGCGGCCAGTTCCGGGCTGACTTCCAGATCGGCGCCCTGGATCGCGCGCAGGCCAAACTGGTGGAAGACAAGATCGACGCGATCCTCAAATCGTAGCGCCCCGCTCACTTCATGATGTTCCAGGCGCAGTACAACTGCGCCTGTAGTCCGCGCCCGGCAGTGCATCTGCCGGGCGCGTAACCAGAGATATGGATATCTGAAGTATCATCCTATCCACAAGGGGACGTAACGCATGCCGCCAAAAGCGATTGTCAGTAGCTTCGGTGACTCACTTGATCAAATTGCCAGACTGGTGCGCTATTTCCAGACCAATCGGCACATCTACCTGGCCGGCGACTACAAGGAGGCGCAGATCAGGCAAAACCTGATTGACCCGCTCTTTATCGCTCTGGGCTGGGATGTGCACAATGACGAAAAAGTTGCGCCCCAGTATTCCCCGGTCGTCGTCGAACCCCCGCAGGAGATCGAAGGACAAAAGAAAGCGCCCGACTACGCTTTCCGCATCGGTCCCCTGACCCGGTTCTACGCAGAAGCCAAGAAGATCAGCGTTTCGATCAAGAGCGATATTGCCCCCGCGTATCAGTTGCGTCGCTATGCCTGGAGCGCAAAGCTGCCTTTGTCGCTCCTCACCGACTTCGAGGAACTGAGCGTCTATGACTGCCGCTACCGCCCCTCCGACACGGACAAGGCGAGTGTGGCGCGCATCGCCTATTACGGCTACGAGGAATACCCCGATCGCTGGCGCGAGATCTGGGACATCTTCTCCTACGACGCCGTCCTGCATGGCTCCTTCGACCAGTACGTGCAGGCGGACAAGGGCAAACGCGGCACGAGCGAGGTCGACGACGAGTTCCTGAAGGAGATCGAGCAATGGCGCAATGACCTCGCGCGCAATATCGCCTTGAGAAACGCGGGCATTGGCATTGACGCACTCAATGACGCGGTGCAGCGCACCATCGACCGCATCGTGTTCCTGCGCATGGCCGAAGATCGAGGCGTCGAGCAGTACGGGCAACTGCAACAACTTGTGCAGGAGGATGGCATTTATCCCCGGCTGATCGATGTGTTCCGCAAGGCCGATGCGAAGTACAACTCCGGGCTGTTCGACTTCTTCGCGAAGGAAGCCAGTCAAACCTCCAAACTGACCATTGACGACAAGGTTTTCAAGTCGATCCTGAACCGACTGTACTATCCGCAATCGCCCTACGAGTTCAGCGTTCTGCCGATCGAGATTCTCGGCAACGTCTATGAGCAATTCCTGGGCAGGGTCATCCGGTTGACGCCAGGGCACCAGGCGAAGATCGAAGAGAAACCCGAAGTCAAGAAGGCCGGCGGCGTCAAATACACGCCCACGCACATCGTGGATAGCATTGTCGCCAACACGGTGGGTAAGCTGGTCGCGGGCAAGACGCCCCGGCAACTGGCCGCATCGCTCCGCATCCTGGATATGGCGTGCGGCTCAGGGTCGTTCCTCCTGGGCGCGTACAAGTTCCTGCTCGATTATTACTTGCAGTGGTACATCGAGCACAATCCAGGACAGCACACCAAGGCCGTGTGGCGACAAGGCGACATGTGGCGATTGACGATTGCGGAGCGCAAGCGCATTCTGATCACGCACCTCTTCGGCGTCGACATCGACCGGCAGGCCGTGGAAGTCACCAAGCTGAGCCTGTTACTCAAGGTGCTGGAAGGCGAGAGCGATGAGACGCTGGGACAACTGTCACTGTTACAGGAGCGGGCGTTGCCCAATCTGGATGCCAACATCAAGTGCGGCAATAGCCTGATTGGAACCGACACCTTCACCAGCCGGCTTGTGCTCGATCCCGACGAGATGAGGCGTGCCAATCCCTTCGACTGGGAGCGCGAGTTTCCCGAAGTCATGAAGAGCGGCGGGTTCAGTGGCATCATCGGCAACCCGCCTTATATCCGCATCCAGGTGATGAAGGAATGGGCGCCGCTCGAAGTGGAGATATACAAGGAACGCTACAGCGCGGCCGGATCGGGAAACTATGACATCTATGTGGTGTTCGTAGAGAAAGCCCTGAGCCTGCTCAACAAACAGGGGCGGATGGGATTCATCCTGCCGCACAAGTTCTTCAACGCCAAATACGGCGAACCGTTGCATGCGCTCATATCGGGCGGCAAGTATCTCTCGCAGGTGATCCATTTTGGCGATCAACAGGTGTTTGCCGGTGTATCGACTTATACCTGCTTGATGTTCCTCGACAAAGCCGGCTGCGATGAGTGTCAGTTTGTGAAGGTGGATGACTTGGATCAGTGGCGCAGTAATGGTATCGCCCAAACAAACGCGATTCCGGCTGCAAGAATCACACTTGCAGAATGGAATTTCAGCGGTGGGGAGAACACATTGCTTTTCGAGAAGCTTAACCAGTTACCTGTCAAGCTGGGCGATGTTTCGCATATATTCGTTGGAACACAGACGAGTGCGGACGATGTATTTGTGCTTGACGATTGCACGTTGCAGGGTAAATACGTCATAGGCAAATCTAAAGCGCTCGATAAAGAAGTGAAGGTCGAATCAAACAGCGTTGTACCGTTTCTGCGTGGCAAGGATATACGACGATACGAACCGCCGTTGTCATCAACCTATCTGATCTGTCCATATGACATAGCTGAAAGCAGTTTTTCTCTGGTCAAAGCACATGAAATGGCTCAGCGTTATCCTCTTACGTTTGAGTATCTCCAGTCATGCAAAGTGCAACTTGGATTGCGTGAGAAAGGCAGGTTCAAAGGTGAGAATTGGTACGCGTTCGGTTACCCGAAAAGCATGACGTTGTTCCAGAGGCCAAAGATAATCGTTCCCGACTACAACAACACGGCTTCGTTTACATACGATACCGAAGGTTGGTATTTCAAAACCGGCTATGGTGTTCTTTACAGTGGATCGTCATTGTCTGTCTTCTACATTCTCGGACTTCTGAACTCCAATTTGCTTTTCAAGTATTTATTGTCGATTGGTACAACACTTCGCGGCGGATATGTGCGCTTTTGGACTCAGTTCATTGAACATCTCCCCATCCGCACCATCGACTTCAACGACCCCACCGACAAAGCCCGCCACAACCGCATGGTGACGATGGTCGAACAAATGTTACAGCTTCACAAACGCCGGCAGTCCGCCGAGACCGACCACGAGTGCGAGATGGTTCAACGCCAGATCGACGCTACGGATCGGCAGATTGATGCACTGGTGTACGAACTGTACGGGTTGACGGATGAAGAGATTGAGATTGTCGAGGGGACGGTGGGGAAGTCACAGGCAGAGACGGGTGTTAGCGTCCTGAATAAATGATGCCAGCCAACGCCGCCCATCTTCAACGCGCTTCCATCGTGTTTTCACGCAGTGGCGTTTCCGTGCCTCGATTTCGAATCGTGGTGGTGGGCGCATGGCAACCCTGGCTTCGCGGTGAGAACAATGTGCGTGTGCGCCTTCGGTCATTGTAGTTACTACGATGATCGGAATGGAACGGATGCGGTGATCTCGTCCGGTCATGGTAGGGATGACAGCATTGCCCAATGTGACGCGGCCTGCATGATGTGTGATGGCAATGTGGCTCGGCACATCCCGGCCGTTACCCGCCACGAGACGACGGCCCCCACCACCCAACACTCGTGTAAACGTCGTCCGGGGTGTGCCGAGCCACATTGCCATGCCATTTCGTGCCGATTACGTTTCGATGGGCAATGCTATCAACACTACACAGAACCGGCCACGCCCTCCATATCCGCGCGCAGACGTGCTCTACCTGTTGTAGACGGTGCTTTGTGATAAAGTGCAGTTAATGGAGGCACTCAAATGAACAATCTGGCGTATGGGTCTCAACAACAGGAGAAAGTCGTTCCGCAGGTGGAAGAAAAGCTCCGCAAAGAGCTAGGCGCGTCGTCGCCAATTGCCTATCAGGTCCAGGCTGGCGGGGCCGCAGGCACGTCGGTGGGCACTGTCCTGGGCGACATAGGGCGAGGCCTGTTCGGCGGACGCCCTGATGTGCTGTTCACCATTACGTTTGATATCAATACTCCTGTGCCGGTTCAATTGCAAACCAGTGTTGACCGGCAAGGCGTTGGTTGCCACGTGGGGACGCTGCTCTATTCGGCCAAGCTGTCAAAGGCTGTGAAGGGTGCGGTGACGCTTGAGGCGCCCAAGATGTTCGGCGCTTCCAAGTTCACCGGTGACACCGAAACTGCTGCCAAGCTGAATGCGAAGGGGGACCTGCTCAAGCGCCTGGGCAAGTTGGCCCGCACTGAATCCGAGATTGGCGGCTTGACGCTGAAACTGGAGCGCATGGTAAAGGTCGTGCCTCAGGATCAGGGCGCGCTCGTTGTGCTGAGCACGTTAGCCCGGCCGACCTCCATGGGGATGGATGCAACACTGGATGCGAAAGAGTTTATTGACCTCGTCGGGATGATCGAAAAGGCGCTTTAACTGCTCGCTGGCAGGGTGAAAACCGGCTGAAGCCTCGGCCTCCGGCACAGCGCCGGCGTCAGATGCAATGCCAGATCGACGCACGGGTGTGTGGACTGTGCGACTTTACCTTCGCGCTCTTCGCCCCTTCGCGTTGAATCTGCGTTCCGCGCGCTAACTGATACGCAACTCGGTCGCCGCGTCGAAGAAGTACAGTTGGTCGTCTGGGAAAACGACCTCGACCGTTGCGCCAACGATGGCGGCGTCGAGGTCGGTGATCACGGCGAAGTCGAGTGCGCCTGAATGGACGTAGACGGTTTGCTCCTGGCGGGCAAAATCCGGCTCGATCATGTGGACGGTTCCACGCAGGCGGGCGCCATTGGCGACAGGTCGATGCACGGATGCGTTGCTGGCCCACGCAAGCTGGATCGTCTCCGGGCGTATGCCAAGCGTCACGCCTTGCCCGGCGTGCACCTGCGCCCGTATGGTGTCGGGCAGGGGTAAGCGGCTTTCACCCAACTGCAATGCGCCGTCTGCGATAACACCGCCCGGCAAAAGGTTCATGGGCGGCATGCCGAGGAATCCTGCGACGAACGATGTGGCTGGGGCGTCACGCAAGGCCACGTACTCGCCCACCTGCTCAAGCTTGCCCGCGCGCATCACGGCGACGGCGTCGCTGAGCGCGATGGCCTCGATCTGGTCGTGCGTGACATAGATTGCCGTGATGCCGAAGCGGTGCAACAGGCGCTTGATCTCGATGCGCGTCTGCACGCGCAGTTTGGCATCGAGGTTCGAGAGCGGTTCGTCAAACAGGAACAACTGCGGGTTGCGCACAATCGCGCGCGCGATGGCGACGCGTTGCTGTTGCCCGCCGGAGAGTGTGCCGGGCTTGCGGTCGAGCAGGGCTTCGAACCCGATGCCCATCATCTCCGCTGTGACGCGGATGCGCTCCTCGGCGGCCTTGTCGTCGATCTTGTGCAGCTTGAAGAAGAAGCCGAGGTTGCCCTGCCCTTTGAAGTGCGGGTAGAGGGCGTAGCTCTGAAACACCATGCCGATGTAGCGATCCTTCGTCGGCAGGTCGATCACGTCCGCGCCGTCATACAAAATCCTGCCGCTGTAGGCAGTGTCCAGGCCGGCGACGACGCGCAACAGCGTGCTCTTGCCACAGCCGGATGGCCCCACGATAGCGAGTGTCTGACCGTCGGGGATCGTCAGGTTGATGTGATCGAGCGCCATGATCTGGCTGCTGTTCGCATGTGCGGCGCTTTCGATCTCGGCCTGGTTTACCACGCGCTCAGCGAAGGCCCGGTCGGCCTGGCCGCTATTGGACTGGGCCCCGCGCCGGCTTAACCCCGATCCCATGCTTGAGCGGTCAAAGTGCCGGCTGACGTCCTGAAGTTCTATCGTTGCCATAAAGATTTATCCACTAATCCACACGAATCTTTACACGAATAAACACGAATGATCGGGTATATAAATGCATTCGTGTCTATTTGCACCGATGCGTGAAGATTCGTGGAATATTCCTATTTTATCTTGAGAACGCCATTGGACTCAGTGAGGGCGATGAAGATAGGGCGTTCGTTGGGAGTGCTGTTGGGCTGATGTACGGTGAGCATCAGTTGGCCGTCAAAAGTGTGAAACAGCATACCGTGACCGCCGTCAGCAGTATAGAGCGGTTCGGCGTCCTGTAACCACGGCCCGGCCACTGTGCCCAGTTGCGAGCGCGCCACACCGAGGGTGTAGCCGCCGCTGGAGAAGCTCGACCACAACATGAGCAGTTCGCCGTTCGCGGCGCGGTACAGGAACGGGCCGTCAGTGACGAAATCAGATTGCCCGGCGTATGGCGTGATCCACGGCGCTTCGGAGGCGTGGAAAAGCAGGATCGGTTCGCCAGCGGCACTGCTCAGATCATCCGACAGCCGCATGGCGCAAATCTCGCCGTCGTGCACCTGCACCCACTCGTGGCAGAACACTATCCACGGGATGCCGTCTGCGTCGATATGGAGTGTGCCATCCAGGCATTCCCAGTCCGCCGGCGTGACCGGGCGCGCCGACCGCAAGGGTTGGAATGGCCCGCGTGGTGAGTCGGCGACGAGTATTTGGGTGCCGCGGCATACGCCTTCGGCCTTGAAGCTGGCGAACATGTAGTAGCGCCCGTGGTAGATGTGAATCTCGGGAGCCCAGAAATTGCGATCTGACCAGAAATCCGGCGCGGGGCGGAAAGCCGGGATCGGCCCTTCCCAGTGCTCCAGATCGTCTCCGGCGTAGACGTTGAACCCGACGGGCAGGCCGTCCCATGTATTACCGCCGATGGTGCCTGTCATGTAATAGCGCCGTTCATTCTGCGCGGTAACGACAAATGGGTCGCGAATATTGATATCTGGGTTTGTCAACATGGTTGAGTTACACCTCGCGCCACAGGCCATCAATCATGACCCGCTCCACTTTTACGCTCAGGAGTTCGTCGCCGGGGATTGCGGTCAAGTCGTGTGACAGCACCACCAGGTCGGCCAGTTTGCCGGCTTCGAGAGAGCCGACTTCGTGCTCCATCCCGCCCGCGTAGGCGGCGCCCAGCGTGTAGGCGCGAATCGCATCTTCAATCGTGACGCGCTGTTCGGGGTACCAGCCGTCGGGGCCGGGCGTCCCGTCGGCGCGCCGGCGCGTGACCGCCGCGTGCATCCCCACCAGCGGGTCGAAGTTCTCGACCGGCGCATCTGATCCAAACGCGAGGTGCGCGCCGCTATCGCGCAATGCGCGGATGGCGTAAGCGTTGGCGCTGCGCTTGCCCCAGTGCCGGTCGGCCATCACCATGTCTGATGTGGCGTGAGTCGGCTGCACAGATGCGATCACATCCAATCCGGCGAAGCGCGCGATGTCGTCGGGGTGCAGAATCTGCGCATGCTCGATGCGGTTGCGCAACTGCCCCGGCGCGCGCGGCGTTTGCTGGCGGCTGACCTCAAACGCGTCGAGCACATCGTGATTGGCGCGGTCGCCGATGGCGTGGATAACCGCCGCCAGTCCGTTGCTATTGGCCTTGATCACCGCCTCGAACAGCGCCTCTCGCTCAATCGTGGGGATGCCATAGTTGTCGGTTTCGCCCTCGTATGGCGCGAGCATTGCGGCGGTGCGCGGGCCGAGCGCGCCATCGGCGAATATCTTGACTCCGCCGATGCGCAGCCAGGCGTCGCCAAAGCCGCTGTGGATGCCGGTATTGATGATCGTGTCGAGTTCCTCGACGGGCAGTTGCTTGACGATGCGCAGCAGCAATTTGCCCTGCTCGCGCAAGCGCTGATATGCTCTGAACGATTGGATGCCGCCGCCGCCATCCATGCAGTGCACGCCCGTAATACCCTTGCGGTTCATCGCCTCCATGGCGAGCAGCGTGGCCTGTTCCTCAAGTTCCATGCTCGGCCCCGGGATGCACCGGGCAACCAGCCCCATGGCGTTTTCCAACAACACGCCGGTAGGGTAGCCGCCAGCATCGCGGACGATCTGGCCGCCTTCCGGGTCGGGCGTCTGCGCCATAATGCCGGCCAGTTGCAACGCGAGCGAGTTCACCCACAACGCGTGCCCGCTCTTGGCAGAGAGCGCCACGGGATGGTCGCGCGTGGCTGCATCGAGATCAGCAGCCGTCGGAAACTCGCCGCCCCAGGCGACCTGCATCCAGCCATGCCCCTGTATCCACTGGCCGCGCGGCATCTGCGCCGCCTTTTCACGGACGCGATCGGCGACTGTCGCGACCGTTGGCGCCTCGTGGATAAACACGCGCATCATCGCCAGCCCGGTCCACAACAGGTGCAAGTGCGCGTCGATCATACCCGGCACGACGAACGCGCCGTTCAGGTCGAGCGTCTGCATATCGGGCAGGCGGATGGCGTTGATCTCGGCATCGCTGCCCACGGCCACGATGCGGTTGTTGGCAATTGCAATCGCGCGCGCGCGCGGCTGCAGCGGGTCGACCGTATAGATATTCGCGTTCGTGATAAGAATGTTCATGGCAGAAGGATCAGTTCGTACTGAGGTTGACTGAGATATTCGGCGGTTGTGGGTGTGACGACCACATTCTCCTCAATGCCCACGTACCCGTAACCGGCGACCATCGTGCCGAGTTCAAGCGCAAAAATGCTGCCAGTGTCGATTTCCTTGAAGGGCATGTCGCCATAGCGTTCCCAGCGCGGGCCGAGCACGCTGCCGCCGTCGTGGGCATTGCGCCCGACATGATGGCCGAACGCGTGCATGTACTCGGGGTAGCCGTTGCGCACAAGTTCGCCCCGCGCGGCAGCATCCACCTGCCATGCCTGCACGCCAGGTTTGAGCGCGGCGCGCCCGGCTTCGAGCGCGCTCCAGCACGCCTTCCACGCGCGCGTGATCTCTTCGGGGATCGCGGTCTCGCCGGGGCGCGGCACATAGGCCACGCGCTGCAGGTCAGACGAATAGCCATCCAGCCGCAACCCGAAGTCGAGATGCAGCAACTGTCCCGCTTCGACGACCAAGGTGCTGGGTATGCCGTGCCCGATGCTCGAATTCGGCCCCGCGTTGACGATCGGGTTGTCCACGCGATCCCAACTGAAACCACAACCATACTTCGCGGCAAGGTCGCCGCACAGGGCGTGAATCTGAATCTCGCTCATCCCACGCAACGGCGTGGCGAACAACTCAGCGTACACCTGTTCGGTGATCCCGACGACGGTTTTCACGCGCGCCAACTCTGTCTGCGTCTTGCGCTCGCGCAGCCGGCGCAAGACGCCCTCGGCGCTGACCAGATTCCCCGCATAGGGCGTCCCCGCCAGAATCTGCGTCAGCTTCGCATACATCCCGAACGTCAGTCCATCGGCGCTGGGGTCGCTGAGCGAGTAGTTGAGCGCGATATTTGACGGGTTCAGTTGCGTGATGCGCGCCTTGAGCACCTCGGCGATGCCCTGATCGTAAGCGATCACTTCGTCGTATGCTTCCATATCGCGGATGCTCTGCGCGTCAAATCTCCCGGCAATGGCGATCTTGGCGCCGCTGCGCGTGACGATCAGCGCTGACTCCCACGTCAGGCCGAAGCCGAGAATCAGGTCGAGCACCGGATCGTGCACCTGCGATGTCTCGCGCACAAAAGTAATCCAGCAGTCGATGTTCTGCTCAACCAGCAGACCGACGGCCTGCTTGAGTTTTTCTTGAATGATGGGTTTATCGGTCATTCTGTTCCCACAATTTTGTCAAATATCGACGAGAACTCCTCGTCGGAGTAGTACTCGATCACAATGCGCCCGCCTTTGCGTCCGCGCTGGAGAGAAACCTTTGTGCCAAGTTTGGCGCGGAGTTTCGACTCGTATTCGTCAGCGCCGTCGGGGCGCTGTTCAGCCGGCTTTTCGCGGTGGGGCGCGGGACGCGTTTCCAGCATCCGTCGCACGACTTCCTCGGTCTGGCGCACGTTCAACCCGTTCTTTACGATGTGTTCGAGCGCCACCAGTTGGTCTACCGCCGACCCAAGGCTGAGCAGCACGCGGGCGTGCCCCTCGCTGATCGACCCTTCCATCAACGCTTTTTGTATCTGTCCGGGGAGCTTGAGCAAGCGCACGGTGTTGGTGACGGCTACGCGGCTCTTGCCAACCCGTTCCGCCACCTGATCCTGCGTCAGCCCGAAGTCATTGATCAACTGTTGAAACGCAGCAGCTTCTTCGAGCGGGCTGAGGTCGCTGCGCTGGATGTTCTCGATCAGAGCGATTTCGAGCATTTGTTGCGGGGCAACATCCTTGATCACGACAGGCACGTGCGTCAGGCCGGCCAGTTGCGCCGCGCGCCAGCGCCGCTCGCCGGCGACCAGCGTAAAGGGTGCGCCGGCGCCGGTCGTGCGCGTGACAATCAATGGTTCGAGGATGCCGTGCTCGCGGATGCTGGCGGCCAGTTCCTCCAGCTTCATCGCCTCCACGCCGCGCGACAGGCGTGGTTGTAGCGGGTTCGTTCGGATTTCGTTCACCGCAATTTCGGCCATGCCGTTGGACGACGCCCCGCCAGCCGGCGCCTCATCTGCTCCAGGGATCAGCGATGCGAGGCCGCGCCCCAGTCCGAATGGTTTTGCCATATTACGTTGTCCCCTCACTTCGCGCCGCCAGTTCTGCAGCGAGTGTCTTGTACGCGACACCCCCTGGAGATGATGGCGCGTAGGTTAAGATCGGTTGCCCGTAGCTTGGCGCTTCACTCAAGCGCACGTTGCGCGGAATGCGCGTATTGAATACACTTTTGCCGTAGAACTTCACTACTTCGGCGGCTACCTGTTGCGACAGGGCAGTGCGCGAATCGTACATGGTCAGTATCAACCCGCGGATATCCAGTTGCGGGTTCAAACGCTGTTTCACCAGTTGCACGGTGCGAGTCAACTGCGACAGTCCTTCGAGCGCCAGGTATTCGCATTGCACCGGGATCAACACGCCGCCGCTGGCGGCGGTCAGGGCGTTGACGGTGAGCAGCCCGAGCGAAGGCGGGCAGTCAATCAAAATGTAATCGTACTTCTCAACCTCGGTTGCGAGCGCCTGGCGCAGCCGGTATTCGCGCGCTAGCTCGCCGACCAGTTCGATCTCCGCTGCGGCCAGCGCGGGCGAGCTGGGGATGATGTGCAGGTTGTACTTCTCGTTTTTCAGCGTGGCTTTGGCCGCCGTCACATTGCCGAGCAACACATCGTAACTGGATGCGGCCAACTTGTTTTTGTCGATCCCCATGCTGCTGCTTGCGTTGGCCTGCGCGTCCATATCGACGAGCAGCACGCGCCTGCCCAGCGCAGCCAGGTAGGCAGTGAGGTTGACGGCTGACGTGGTCTTGCCCACACCACCTTTCTGGTTGGCAAATGCGTAGATGTAGGTCATTGTGATTGTTTCAGTCCCACGAAGGCCGATGGCCCGGTTTTTGTGCAGCGCTTTGTGTGCATGGCTGATTCTACTTCAACGGCTCATGCTGACACAGCGCGATGTCCGCCCTGGTCGGGATGCCGGCCATGCGCGGTCGGGTGACCGATTGCGCCGCGATGCAGTTGGCAAGCGCGCACGCATCGCGCAGCGGATCGCCGCGTTGTAACGCGATGAAGAGCACCGTGGCGAAAATGTCGCCGGCGCCAGTGGGCTCCACTTCCTGCACAGCCGGCGCAGGCGTCTGCAGGGCGTTGCCATCATAAAACGCGGTGCATCCCAGCGGCCCTTGCGTCACGATGAGCAGGCGGGTCTGCGATGCCCAGTGAAGCGCCTTGCTCCAGTCGCCCGCGACATCATCAATGCTGGTAACCACCGCGCTCGCGCTGGATAACACCAGTTCGGCGTCGGTCCAGTTGTCGGCGCGCGACACGACATGCCCCTGTTCATCCCAGCGGCGCATCCAACCCTGCGGCGTGATACCGATAAAGGTGTCAGCGCTGAAGTTGCGGACAATCTCAGCGCTGACTTCATTGCATACCGGCCCCAGATGTGCGATCCGGCTGGCGCGCATCTCGTCGGTCAAATGGGCAGGCTCCAGCACAACTGGGCAGGGTGACACCACCTGGACGCGCCCGCTCGCGGTATAGATGTTGCGGAACTGGGTTGTGAGCGGCGCCGCAATACAATGGGCGTCAATATCAGGGAAAGCGGCGTTGAGATCTGTGCCGGGGGACGCCGCCGTTAGAACCGTTACCTTTTGGAGGAACGCGCGCGCGGCGCGCGAAGAGTAGGTAACGGTTCCACCCGGCGTCAGACCTTCCGGCCACAGATCTTCGGTGACGTGACCAATGGCCAGATAGTCAATCACTTAAGCTTGATGGTAATGCGGCGGCCGCTGCCTTCACCGTGGCTCTCGGTCTGCACCTGCTGATGATCGCGCAGTGCAATGTGCACCAGACGGCGCTCCGAGGCAGGCATGGGTTCCAGCGTGATGGAACGGCCTGAGCTCACGACGCGCTCGGCCAGGCGTTCGGCCATCTGCTGGATGCGCTTTTCGCGGCGCACCTTGTAGCTGTCGGCGTCGATGGTCACGCGCAAGTTGCTCTTGGTCTGGTGCGCCCACATCGTCTGGATGACGATCTGCAACGCGTCGAGCGCTTCGCACTGGTGAGCCAGTAAACTGCTGGAGTCGGCGCCCTGGATGTCCACCCACACGGAAGGATTGTCCTCGCCGCCGGGGGGATCCACCTTGCGACTTGTGCACGTTACCGCGAAGTCCATGCGGTCAAGCACCCCTTGCGTGAGCGTTGCCGCCATTTCCACATCTTCTGATGTAATGGAGCGCTTTGAATCGTCGTCCTCGGATTCCTTTTCTGTGGGCTCAACTAACGCCTCAGTTGCTGCGGGCGCGGGTGTGCCAGGTTCAGGCTCGATGGTGATGTCCTCGTCATCCTCGGACATATCTTGCGCGTCAGATGCATCGTCATCATCGGATTCGTCAAAGTCCGACGCCGGCGCACCAGGTGACGCAAGCGCTGGCTGCGCAGCAGCCGCTTCCTTTGCGACGGTCTCGACGTAAGGCGTCAGGCGCACGCGCGCTGGCTTCGCGCCAATCCCTAGAACTCCCTTGTTGCCTTCATCCAGTACTTCAATCTTTACATCGGCGCGCAGCATATCCAGTTGCGCCAGTCCGATCCGGATGGCTGTCTCAATATCGTGTGCAGTGATCTCAGTTGCGGACATTTGACCTCTTTTTGCGACTGCGGCGCAACCATGCATGGTTGCCATGGCTGCGCCGCGTGCGATTGTGTTTACTTGCTTTCTGACCCTGGCTTGGCGATTCTAGCAGAAGAAGAAGGCTTGACCTTCGATCGCGGCGGGGGAATGCGAGCTTTGGGTGTGGATGGTTTCGAGACCGACGGGGTTGACCCGCCTGAAGAGGAAGCGCTTGTCGCGGCGGCATGCTCAGCTTTCGCCAGATCAAGACGCGGCTTTATGAGAAAGTACTGTCCGATGCCAATCAAGTTGGATACGATCCAGTAAATGCCCAGGCCGGCGGGCGCCGACAGCATGAAGAAGCCGAACATCACCGGCATCATCATCGACATCATCTGGTTGGTCTGCTTGGTCTGCGCGTCCGTGCTGGGCGGCGTCGTCAGCTTTGTCGAGAAGTAAGTCGTCGCGACCACCAGAATCGGGATGATGAACAATTTGTCGGGCTGACCCAGATCAATAAGCCCCAGGAATGTGCTGTTGACCGGCACGAGCGATGACAGGTTGGGCAGGAAGCTGTAGATGTGCTTGCCCAGTTCGAGCAGGCTGAGCGGTGTGACTGCCAGCGTGCGCGTGATCGCGTTATAAAGGCCGATCAGAATCGGGAACTGAACCAGCAAGGGGAGACATCCGCCCAGCGGGTTGAATCCCACCTTGCGCATCTCTTCACTGAGCTTCTGCGGCTCTTTCTTATACTTCTCCTGAATTGCCTTGATCTGCGGCTGCATGGCCGCCATCTTCATGCTGGAAACCTGCTGTTTGAGCGTCAATGGCAGTGTGATCAACCGGATGATGATCGTCAGCACCAGGATCGCCAGCACATAATTATGGAACAGCAGATCATAGATCAGAAGCAGGATGTTGGTCATCGGGTTGACGACCAGGATATCGAAAATATTGCCCATACGGATCAAAGCCTCATTTCAGGACCAACCATCAGCCGGCGCACAGGCGCTGGCATCCTACTATTATCACTTAACATCGTATCACGGCTGCCCATCGGTTATTTCCCGGGCGCCGGCGTCGCCGGCGGCGGGATTGGGAACTGGTACTTGCGCGACCCCGTGGTCACGTCCAGAGCCCAGACTTTAACGTCGCCGTCAAAGATAGGTATTAGCAACGCGTCGCCAACCACCACGGGCGCCGAGAACATCCGACGCGCGAGGGTGATATTTTGCCACTTGGTGTTGTTGTAGTCCACCTTGCCGGTTGCATCCTTCCTGATGTCTGTCAGATCGAACGCGTAGACGTTCGTGTCCACCGAGACGACAAAAAGCATCGTGCCAGAAATGACCGGTTGTGCTTTGATCGTGTCGCGCGTCTCATACGTCCAGTTGTGCTGACCGCTTTCCAGATCGAGCGCATACAGTTTGCCGTGCACATCGCCGAAATAAACCGCATCCTTCGTCACAGTTGCCGCAGTCCACACCCAACCGTCGACGGTGCTTTTCCACTTCAGCGACCCGTCTTTGGCATTCACGGCATAGAAATTGCTGTCGAAAGCGCCGACGTAGAGCACGCCATCTTTGAGGGTCGGAGTCGCTGCGATCGGCGCGGTTGCGCCCTCAAAGCGCCATAGCTCCTTGCCAGTGGCCGCGTTGATGGCATATAGCTTGTGGTCCAGCGCGCCCTGGTAGAGGATGCCGTCGGCCAGCAGCGGCTTGCCCCACAGACGGTTGCCTGTGTTGAATGTCCAGATTACCTTGGGCTGATTGTTGTCCTTTTGCGCCGGGTCGATCGCATACAGATTGCCGTCGCCGTTCGGGGCGTAGATCAGCTTGCCATCGCTGACCGCGCCGTCCACGAATTCGCGTCCTTTGTCGCCGGGCGGTGTAAAGCGCCACACTTCCTGCCCGGTCGTATCGGACATGCCATAGAGGTGCTTGTCATACGCGCCATTTGAGCCGGTGCTGCCGCCGACGACGATGACGTCGCCCACTTTGATCGGCATGCCCGAGAACGGGCCGCGCGGGTTAGCGGTGTCGGGGGCGGTCGGGAAGCGCCATGACTCGGCGCCGTTCGACACGTCAAACTTGTAAACGATGGTATTGCTGGCAAGATAGGCTGAGGGGCCTTCGACTACCATGCCGGGGAACGCGCTGGGCGGCACTTCGCCGCCGCCGCCACAGGCGCTCAGCAGGAGCATCCCCGCCGCAGATGCCACGAGGGCACGCACTGATGTACTTTTCAAGTCAAATCCTTATTTCAAAACTAGAAACGTTATGGCACCGGGTCGTAACCGCCGGGATGGAATGGATGACAGCGCAAAATGCGCTTGACTCCCAACCATCCACCCTTGAGGGCGCCATACTTTGTGACGGCCTGCAGGGTATATTCGCTGCATGATGGATAGAACCTGCAGGAGGGTGGAAGCGCTCGCGAGATAGTCATCTGGTAAGTGCGAATCAACCCGACGAGGATGCGCGGCACAATGCCCATCATGCCCATCGCGCTCGCGTCGCGCTCATGCGGCGCCCCGTCGCCAGTTACGGGTTCGGGGTGATCGGTCGCGCTATGCGCGCTTTTTTCAGCAGCCACTTGATTTCATCCCGCACATCCTGCATTTTCACACCCGGCGCGGAAATGGCAGGCTTGGCGATCAAAACAATATCCCAACACGGTTCGATCACATTCACCAACTGGCGCAACGCTTCGCGCATCATCCGGCGGGCGCGATTACGCCGCACCGCATTCCCGATCTTCTTAGATGTAATCAAACCAACCCGCGACGGCATTGATGCAATCATCCCAGGCAAATCGCCGGCTGGTTCTGATGGCGTCGAACAGCGCGCAACATTGATGCTGCAGCATCTGCCGGCCTGGAAACTTCCCTCCCGCTTCACGCGCCCAAATTCCGCGGATGTGCGCAGGCGGCCGAGCATTATAAAAACAGGGCAAATTCAACATTTGCCCTGCCCGTTATTTGCTTCCCCGTGTGCCGGCCTTGCTCTTGGCCACTGAATACACGGCATTCCAATCGACCTTCTTGACGTGGTTATTCGCAACCACGGTGAGTTGATGGCGTCCCTTGGCGCGGCGGGCGTTAATCACTTTGCGGCCACCTTTGGTCTGCATGCGCTGAAGGAAACCATGCACGCGCACGCGGCGGCGCTTTCTGGGCTGATAAGTTCGCTTTGTTGACATCTGATCTTCTCTATTCTATAGGATAGCTATTTACTTTAGTTGCTGGCAACTGGCCGATTATACCCCAAGGCCGGAGGCGCGCGCCAGTTCGACCAGTGTGCGCGCGCCATAACCCATCGCCCCACGCGGTTGATAGCCTTTGTTGTCGGTGTTAAACATCATTGGCGCCATGTCGATATGTGCCCAGGGGAAGGCGTCGCGGCCGTGCTCGGTTTCCACAAAGCGCTTAAGGAAGTAGGCCGATGTCCCAACGCCGCTGGTGCGCCCTGCGCTGTTTTTGAGGTCGGCCACATCGCTCTTGATTTTGTCGCCATATTCGGGATACAGCGGCAACTGCCACAGGCGTTCGCCGCAGTTGTGCGCGCACTTCATGAGTTGCGCCGCAAATGCATCATCGTTGCTGAACACGCCGGCTGCCATGCCATCGCCCAGTGCCACGACGCATGCGCCAGTCAGGGTTGCCAGATCCACCACCGCACGTGGCTCGAAGCGTTTGGCATAGTGCAACGCATCCGCGAGGATCATGCGGCCCTCGGCGTCCGTGCTGATGATCTCCACCGTCATGCCGCTCATCATCGTGATCACATCGCCAGGGCGAAAGGCGCGATCGCTCGGCATGTTCTCGACCAGCGGCAGCAGGCCGATCACCCGCTGCGGGAGTCGCAACTGGCCGATCGCCTGCAACGCGCCAAACACGGCGGCTGCCCCGCCCATATCGGCTTTCATGCTCTCCATCCCAGATGGATCTTTCAGGCTGATGCCGCCGGTGTCGAAAGTCACGCCCTTGCCAATGAATACCAGCGGCGCGGTTTTGCTCTCCGGCGCAGAGTCGAGGATCACGAAGCGCGGGCGATTGGCGCTGCCCTGTGAAACGGCCAGCAGGCCGCCCATCTTGAACTGTGCGATTCCATCCTCCTCAAGGATGGCAACGGTCAGCCCTGATGCAATGCTCATCTCGCGCGCGACATCAGCAAATGCAGCCGGGGTGAGGTGGTTGGGGGCGCGGTTGATCAACGTGCGCGCGCTGTTTGTGCTGTTCGCGATGATCTCTCCATCATGCGCGCCGTTGCGCACCGCTTGCATTCGCGCGGGGTTGAACTCAACCAGCGTGAATTCGTCGATGTGTTTGCCATTGCCCGGGCTGGTCTTATACTCGCGAAACTGATATGCGCCAAGGAGTGCGCCTTCAACCGTGGCCTGTGCCGCTATGCGCACATCCAACCCGCCCAGACCGCTGCCATGCACAACGCTGGCCACTCGCTTGCAACCCAGGTCGCGCGCCTTGCGCATTGACGCGCCACTGACCTGACGCACGCGATCGGCGGTTAGTTGGTCTTTGTTTCCCAGCCCGACCAGGATGACGCGCGGCGCCGGGATCATGCCGTTGGTATAGAGC
>Ga0118677_10003061_pt1 | contig 32442 bp, 31 predicted proteins | sample AliMusrvi5mmetaG_FD_86154 | JGI IMG/M metagenome (GOLD analysis project Ga0118677, IMG submission 86154) | reverse complement strand
GCTATGAAGTTGCGCGAAAAACCATTCATCTCTCATCGATATCGATCCCGGTGATCTACTACTTTATCAGTAGGGAGATCGCTCTGCTTTTGCTTGTTCCGCTTTTTTCCGGTTTTTTTCTGGTCGATCTGCTGAAAAATTTTTATCCGCCTGTTTCGAAATGGTATCACAGCACGTTTGATTCAATGCTGAGAACCCATGAACTTGAAAAAAAACCTTATCTGAACGGAGCAACCTTTATAACCATGGGCGCTCTTATGCTGGTACTCTTTTTCCCTAAAATTATTGTCATTGCATCCTTTTCCATGGTCTCCATTTCAGATACCTTTGCCGCAATTATCGGAAAGGCTTTCGGAAAACACCGCTTCGGAGAAAAAAGCGTTGAAGGAAGTGTTGCTTTTTTTCTCGCTTCACTGCTCATTGTTGCCATTGTTCCGGAGCTTAATATTTTTATCGGCTTGCTTATGGCAATAACAGCTACAGTGACTGAAGCTTTTTTTGTGCGTATAGGCAGCTTCAAGATTGACGATAACCTCTCCATTCCTCTTGTCAGTGCATCGGTCGGCATGCTCTCTTATTTGCTTGTGATGCCTGAACAGATTCCTTTTCTCACTCTTTACCGATAGTTGGCACCTCAAAAATAAAATGCAGACCACTCTTACCGATTCAGCTGAAGTCGCCGCCGATCTCCTTAACTCCGGTGGAGTTGTTGCATTTCCAACAGAAACAGTCTACGGCCTTGGTGCCGGCATCTGCCACCCTGAAGCCATCAGAAAGGTCTTTCAGGCAAAAGGTCGTCCGGGTGATAACCCGTTAATAGTTCACATCTACAGTATCGAACAGCTCGCTTTAGTTGCTGATGAAATCAGTACAGATGCAAGGTTGCTGATTGAACGGTTTTTTCCAGGCCCTCTGACTCTTGTACTGAAAAAAAATCCACATATACCTTATTCTGTTACGGCCGGCCTTGAAACTGTCGGTGTCCGATGCCCGGCAAACCCAGTCGCACGGGAGTTTCTGAGTCACTGCACCTGTCCGGTTGCAGCTCCCTCAGCAAATCTTTCGGGATTGCCGAGCGCTACAAGCTGGGAAGCGGTCTATGAGGATCTTAACGGAAAAATTGACGCTCTCCTTCGAGGAAAGCCAAGCACTATCGGACTTGAATCGACCATTGTGGACTGTTCAACATCTATTCCGGTTTTGCTCCGGGCTGGTGCTATTACCCTTGAACAACTGCACTCTGTACTGCCTGAAATTACAGTGAACCCAGCTTCAGACGAGCAGGAAACACCGAAAAGCCCTGGTCTGAAATATCCGCATTATGCTCCTAAAGCATCGATTATCCCTTGCCGCACCGATGAAACTATTCCCACTGGACCTTCTTCAGCATTTATAGGTCTTTCCGGGCCTCCTGAAGGTGTTGCATTGTTCAAGATCTGTCGGAACCTTGAGGAGTATGGCCGGGAGCTTTTCAGCTTTTTCCGTCAGTGTGATGCTCAAGGCATCAACCGGATCTACTGCGAACTGCCTGCCAACTCCGGGATTGGAAGAGCAATCCGGGATAGAGTGCTGAGAGCATCGGGGAGCCATTGAGCTCCCCTGTTGTTTTCAGAACGTAAGCACACAGCCAAGATGGAATGAACCGGGCGAACTTGTAGCCCGCTCATCGTTACCGCTGCTGTAAACCTCCCGGTCGCTATACCATGCCATCTCGTATCGTGCGGCAAGTTTCATCTGCATCATAGCCTGCCATGATGCCAGAAGAAAAAGTGATTTGCCGCGACCATTGTAAAGCCCGAGAGTCGAAGTCAGTGGAAGATCATCTTCATAGGCATAGGGGGCAGCATCATAATCATCACTGTTGAAAAGGGTAAACCGCCCTTTCAAACTGAATTTTCCCACAGTGTAACCCGCCTGCTGATAGACAAGCCATCCATATACTGTTGTATCCCCTGAAAGATATTTCTTGACCACCTTTTTCACCTCTCCCCTGCTTCTCAGATGAACGTCATGCGAAACATCCACATCGCAATCCAGCCGGCTTCGATCGGTGATTTGAGGAAGCACGGTCCAGAGCGGATTGCTGGAACTACCCTGATTTGCCTGTTCTTCTTTGTATTTGTGCTGCACTTGCAGGTTCCAGCTGACCGCCGGATATTCCTTCCAAGTCATGAAAAGCCTGAAATCATTACCGTCAGATGAATACTGACAATGATCATCAAGCAGCGGAAATGTAAACAGGTCGTAATAAGCGCCAGCTGAAAGCCTTTCACTTACTTTTGCCTTAATACCAACATAGTCTCCCTCTTCATTTGATGCACCACTTCCCCTTTCGGCAAACGCTCCTGCAAAGGGTGAAAAATAATGCTCTCCGTATCGCCTTAATGATGCAATCGCGCTGACACCGTGAATAATTTCATACTCTGCACCTGCTGTCCATGAAGCATCATCGGGCTTTTCAGAAAACGCAGCTTCAGCAAAAAGGTTGACCTTGCCAAGTGAAGCATCCGCTTCAATACTGTAGCTCAGCGCTGAGTTCGCAGTGCTGTGTGCTGAGTTTTGAGTGCTGAGGGTTATATAGGATTGCAGTCGGGCGAGGGGTTGGGAATAACGGTAGGAGAGGAGGGTACCGCCAACCTTTCCGCTTAAAAGCCCTGTTTGATAATGATAAAGCAGGTGAGCACCAGAGACGGTTTCGATAACATTATCTTTTCTGTCGGTTTCAAGCGAGGTGCGATGGTTCCCCGTTTCGTCAAAACTTGTAATTAACCCACTCGTTTTATTGATGATAGCATCAACATGGTTTGAGGAATAAAATGAGGTAACCTCAAAAGGATCAAGCTTCAGCGTTGTTGCGACGCCTTGCAGAAATCCGCATTCGGAACTTGATGAGTAGGATGACACCGGCTTCGGTGAAAGCCGGACACTGCTGGTGGGATCGGAACCTTTCGCAAAATAACGACTCTGCCCGATAAGCAGCCCCTCTCCGAAATTCAGCCGATAGTTGCCGATAACAGCATTTTTTATAGCCCCGAAATCAGAGGCATGAATGCTCAGTGATGTAAAGTCGGCAATGTCGGGTTCTCCGATGTCTTTGTCCTGCACCATACTCGCTTCGAAGTGAGGAGCAGAAAACTGCAGGCGATGATAAAGTTTATAATTTTCACCACGGTATGCACCGCTTATTATGCCTTTACGCTCGGTTGTTTCCCAGAACAGGCGACTATAAAACGATAGAGATGAGGGGAAGAAGTCGGCAGTTGGCGGTGGGCAGTTGGCAGGGAAGAGAGAAAAAGGGCGAGTGGCGGGATTTATTATTATGTAGGGGGTAATGGCGGTGGTTTTCTCTTTCCCGATAAGAAGTTCAAGCTCCTGCAGGGAAAGAATCGGACCTTTTTCGCGGCGATACGAGAGAATGGCATGTGCATCGAACGAGGTCAGCCATGGAAGCTGTCGCAGCTCATCAGCATCTGCTTCATTGAGAGAAATACGGTTGTTTTTCAAGTTCTCCATCAACTGAAACAACTGATCAAGATTTGCTTCAGATTCAGCGCTGTCGTACAGTTGCTGAAGGCCACTATTTTCAGCATGGAGAACGGGAAAAGAAAACAATGGAAAGAGCAGTACGAAAAAAAACGTCATGACTATAGGCTGTACATGACGTTTAAGAGCAATGAAAAGCTGTCTCATAACCATTCAGGGTTTTGTGCGTTAACAAAACCGGAGGATGGCTTATAGGCTTTCCGTCAACTTATAGAGTTCCTGAACCTCATTCCGGCTCAGATACCGCCATTCGCCCCGCCGGAGTTCTCCAGCTTGAAGACCTGCGTAAGCAACTCTTTCAAGCCGTTTAACCTCAAAACCGAGGGTTTCGAACATTCTTCTCACCTGATGATTCTTTCCTTCATGAATGCTCAGCAATACCTGCATACCATCGTCGAGTAACTTTGCCCTGCAGGGACTAACCTTTTCCCCGGTGTCTTTCAAACGCATCCCTCCTGTCAACTGCTGCAGGAGATTTGGCGTAAATTTTTCAGCAAGCACAGCAATATACTCTTTTTTTACATTTGACGAAGGATGCATCAGCTTATGTGCAAGAGTTCCGTCATTTGTCAAAAGAATAACACCGGTGGTTTTTCTGTCAAGCCTGCCTACTGGAAAAACCCGCTCCTTGACATCGATAAAATCCAGTACCATTTCCCGGTTTTTTTCATCACTGTTGGTGGTAATCACATTTCTGGGTTTGTTCAACAGAATGTATACCTTTCTTGCCTCTGGCTGAGCAAACCGCTCACCATCGACGATGACCTCATCCCTGGACGGATTAATCATTATCCCAGGGGTTGTAATCACTGTACCGTTTACCATAACCCGCCCGTCAAGAACAAGCTGGTCGGCTGCCCTTCTTGATGCTATGCCGCATGATGCCAGAAAGCGGTTGATTCTTACCTCATCGTTATTACTGCTGTTTTTCATTCTCCTGTATCGTTTCCTCTTGATAGTTTTCGAGTGATGGCGTCTGCGTTGTCATCCTGCCGGTCAAATACTCCTGCTCTTCCTGCTCCTGAAGAATTTCCTTTATTTCACGAAGTTTCGGAAGGTCTTTTAATGAAGATAAGTGAAAGAGATCCAGAAATTCATTGGTGGTTCCATACTGCAGTGGCTTGCCGGGAGAATCCGCCCTGCCTCTAACCTCTATGAAGCCGCGAAGCAGAAGCCTGTCGATAGCATAATCGGGGCTCACACCACGTATCTGCTGAATCTCCCCCCGGGTAACAGGCTGATTATAGGCAATAACAGCAAGAACTTCAAGAAGAGAGTGGGAAAGCCTTCTCCGGATGGTAGGTGCAAGAAGTTTTTTGAGGATGTCACCGAATTCCGGATTGGAAAGAAAACGGTATCCTCCCGCAATACGATGAATATGGAATGTCCTTCCGGTTGAGGCATACTCGGCATTGAGCTGCTCAATAATTGACTGAAATTCACTGGAATCAAGATCCCTGCCGGTGACCTGTCTGATCGTCTTGAGGGTAACAGCTTCTTCAGAAGCAAAAATGACCGCTTCTATACTTTGCTGCAACTGTAAGTCCTTCTTCTGCACATGCTTCCTTTAGATGTTAGAGAAGAGGATTCTGCCTGCGTCCAATAATAAAAAGCTATTTTGTCCGGGCAGTAGAGAAATTATGGTCCAGACAGATGCCTTCTTCATAATTATACCATAACTGCTGACAGGGAAAATTGTTTTCGTAGAGGGCTTTGCCGATAATGACAGAATCTACACCACAGGACTTAAGCTCATCGAGGCGTTTCAAATCCCCGGAATTGGTGACCCCACCTGAAGCAGTAATTTTCAGACCGGTTTTTTCAGCAAAATTTTTGGTACTTTCATAACCGAACCCCTGCATCATTCCGTCACGGGTTATGTCTGTATAAATCACCCGTTCGATTCCCATCTCTTTCATCCGGAGTCCAAGCTCGAAATCTTTCAACCCGCTGCATTCTGTCCATCCTTTAATCTTAGGGACACCATGTTCAGCATCGATACCAACAACAATCTTTGATGGCCGATATATTTTCAAAAGTTCTTCGACCAGTTTCGGATTGGTAACGGCAGCCGAGCCGATCACAACACGACCAACACCAATATCCAGATATTGCTTGACTGCGTCGGCAGAGCGGATACCCCCGCCTACCTGAACCGGAATATCGAGATTAAGTACAATTTCCTTGATTTTCTCAAAATTGACCATCTCTCCGGTAAGTGCGGCATCAAGGTCAACCACATGGAGCATCTTGGCATTCTGCTTTCGCCAGATAATTGCCATGTCGAGAGGATTGTCGAGATATATTTTTTTCTGGCTGAAATCACCACGGGTCAACCTTACACACTTCCCGTCCTTAATATCTATCGCTGGAATAATCAACATAAAAGAATAACAGAAATCTGTTGTTTTAACACTCTGAAAAGTTTTTCAGTACCTGCAACCCGGCATCGGAACTTTTTTCCGGATGAAACTGGACTGCGAAAATACCATTTTTTTCAATCGCCGAACAAAAGTTTTTTCCTGCGAACCAGGTTGTGGCTGCCACTGAATCAAGTGATACAGGTTCACAATAATATGAATGTACAAAATAGAAAAAAGAGTGATCCGGAATACCTCTAAAAAGAACGCTCTCTTTCTGCTGATCAACTGAATTCCAGCCTATCTGGGGTATCTTGTCGGTGTCGCTCCGGAAACGCAGAACCCTCCCTGGTATCAGGTTCATTCCCTTATTATCTCCCATTTCCTCACTGTCAGTCAATAAAAGCTGCATTCCAAGACATATGCCAAGCAGCTGACCGCCCTTATCGACATGCTCGGAAACGGCATCAGTAAAACCCGATGCGTTGAGTGACTCAATCGCCTGACCGAAAGCCCCGACACCCGGAAGAACAACTTTTCTATACCCTGCAAGTTTTGCAGGATCACTGCTTACTACAGCTTTGACGCCAAGATAGTCAAATGCCTTGAGTACAGATCGAAGATTCCCGGCACCGTAATCGGCTATAAAAACCATAAAAACCCCGTTAATAGTTCAGGAAATCTGTAGGAAAAGCTCTCATAACCGGACAGCTAAACTTCCAGCTCATTTTTATATTTAATCTATTATGCTTATTATAATGACTTTTTCACCTTACCGGAAAAGCCAAAAAGCTTCCAATATCATACGAAATCAAAAAGCAAATGCATAAGATTGTTTCTGCAATATTTTTAGCTGAAAATATCAAAAAAATTGAGATAGAGGCGCCTCGCATTGCTAAAAAAAGAAAAGCAGGTCAGTTTATCATGATCAGAGTAGACCAGACGGGAGAAAGAATCCCGCTTACCATTGCCGATGCTGATCCTGAAAAAGGCACAATTACCATTATTGTTCAGGGAATGGGTAAATCCACAAAAGAGCTGAACACAAAAGAGGCAGGCGACACCATCAGCGATATTGTCGGTCCACTTGGAGCACCATCAGAAATTGAGAACTTCGGTACAGCTGTAAGCATTGGCGGAGGCGTGGGTACAGCAATTGCTTATCCGACCGCTGTTGCTCTTAAAAAAGCCGGTAATTATGTCATTACTATTAACGGTGCCCGGTCAAAGGATCTGGTGATTCTTGAAAAAGAGATGAATGCTGTCAGTGATGAGGCATACATTACAACGGATGACGGTTCATACGGCTTTCACGGCTTCGTCACCCAGAAACTTCAGGAGCTGATAGACTCCGGGAAAAAAATCGATTATGTACTTGCCATAGGGCCTATCCCGATGATGAAAGCCATTGCTGAGGTCACCCGTCCCTATAATATCAAAACCATGGTCAGCCTCAACCCTATTATGGTTGATGGTACCGGGATGTGTGGAGGCTGCAGGGTTACAGTGAACGACGAAATTAAATTCGCATGTGTTGATGGCCCGGAATTCGATGCTCATCAGGTCGATTTTAAAAACCTTACCGACCGTAACAAATTGTACCTGCCGGAAGAAAAACAATCAGCTGAAGCATTTGCACACAAATGCAACCTGCAATAATCGAGGAATAAAAACCAGTAGCCTTTATCACTCTGTCATGATGACTTTCCTGCCTTAACTCTTTGCAGGGATGGCTTTTTTTCGGATAAACACACCATCTTTTTATAAAAAAACAATTATGTGTCCACAACATATTACGACCAAAGAACGCCTTGCCATTCCGCGCCAGGAGATGCCGTCTCAGAACCCGGATGTCCGGAATAAAAACTTCAAGGAAGTGAATCTTGGCTATACTCCTGAACTTGCACAGCAGGAAGCGCTTCGATGTATTCAATGCAAGGATCCCTCATGCATCAAGGGATGCCCGGTTAACATCAAGATCGATCAGTTTATCAAGTTAATAGCTGACGGTAATTTTCTGGGTGCCGCAAAAAAGATCAAGGAAGATAATGTGCTGCCAGCCATATGTGGCAGAGTCTGTCCACAGGAAGACCAGTGCGAAAAAGCCTGCATTCTTACAAAAAAGCATAAATCAGTCGCTATCGGTAACCTCGAACGGTTTGCGGCCGATTTCGAAAGGGAAACTGGGAACGTTGAACTCCCTGCCGTAAAAGCGTCAACAGGCAAAAAAATAGCGGTGATCGGCAGCGGACCAGCTGGACTCAGCTGTGCCAACGATCTTATCCAATTGGGCCATTCGGTTACGGTTTTTGAGGCACTGCATGAACTTGGCGGCGTTCTGGTCTATGGCATTCCAGAATTCCGGCTTCCCAAGGAGATTGTAAAACTGGAAATTGATGGCCTGAAACAACTTGGTGTCAAGTTTATCACCAATACCGTCGCCGGTCGTTCCATTACCGTAGATGAACTGCTGAAAGAAGAGGATTTTGATGCGGTCTTTATCGGAGTCGGAGCCGGTCTGCCATGGTTCCTGGGTATCCCGGGAGAGAATCTCCTCGGGGTTTATTCAGCGAATGAGTTTTTAACCAGGGTGAACCTGATGAAGTCATATCAATTCCCTGACAATGACACTCCGGTATTCAACTGCAAAGGAAAAAATGTTGCTGTGTTCGGTGGCGGCAATACAGCAATGGATGCGGTCCGTACAGCTAAACGGCTTGGTGCTGACCATGCCTATATTGTATACCGCCGTTCAGAGGCTGAAATGCCTGCACGCATTGAGGAAGTTCATCACGCACAGGAAGAGGGAATTGAATTCCTCATGCTCATGAACCCTCTGGAATTTCTCGGAAACGAACAGCAGTGGCTTACAGGCGCCAAATGCCTCAAAATGGAACTTGGCGAACCGGATGACTCGGGCCGCCGCCGTCCGGTACCGATAAAAGACTCTGAGTTCATACTCCCGATCGATATGGCAGTCATCTCTATCGGTAACGGTTCCAACCCGCTTATCAAACAGACAACACCTGATATCGAGGTCAGCAAGCGGGACACCATCGTGGTGGATATCAACACCATGGCAACCTCAAAAGAGGATGTCTACGCCGGCGGAGATATTGTAACCGGTGGAGCTACCGTTATCCTTGCCATGGGAGCAGGTCGTACAGCAGCAAAAGCCATTCACGAAAAACTGATGGGTATTGATCCGCATGAGTGAGGTATACCGGTTCGGGGTCTCCCTTGAAAAAACACTGATCGATGCTTTTGACCGCCATATTGAAGCACAACGCTACAAAAGCCGTTCAGAAGCCATCCGTGATCTCATCCGTGAAGATCTGATCAGAAAACAATGGACAGAGGGGGGGACCGTCGCGGGAGCTATCGTCATGACCTATGACCATCACAAACGTGAACTGGTCAATGTGCTCCTCGACATTCAGCACGACTTTCAGGAGACCATTATCTCAACACAGCACGTTCATCTTGACCATCACCACTGCCTCGAAATTATTGCCGTAAAAGGCACTTCGAAAGATGTCGAAAATCTTGCGACAACACTCAAGGTACAGGTGGGAGTCAAACATCTCAGTCTGAGTATCTCTTCTTCGGCAGAGTGACCCTGAACACTGAAGCAAGCGACTTGCGGCTTCAGCGATGATCAAGGGCTTTCTGAAATGCCGTCCGCAACTGCTCGACCCGTCCACGATTGACACCAAGATCTGATATGCCGAGCCTTGAAGCCGACCGGACATGGATAACTCCCTCCGCTGTGCTTAACCTGAACTCAACATCATCAATAAAGCCGAAAACAGGAACAGTAAAGGTTGACCAGAGATACTCTTTACCTTCATCCTGCACCGCCCCTCCCTGTTCGCTGACAACAAGCTTCAATGTCGCCCAGGCCTGATCAGGGGAACCGCTGAAAGCTATGGGCGCTATATTGAATATCGGATTGTCGCTTTCACTGCTCACACAGTTCGGCGTTCCGGGACAAGGTCTCAGCTTTCCGTTCACTAACTGCGGTTTTTCCGTTGGCTGAGGCCATAAACCCGAAAGTTGACTGGTAATAGCTCCGACTGCTTCACTGAAAATATCCATAATATTCCCTCCATTTTATTAGAATCAAAGCCCGCTTATCCATCTATCCTTGATGCCAGCTCTTCGACCATCTTTTTATCGACAAGTTTGACTGTAATCTCAGGGACTTCACGAGCGGTATTGACGTGGAAGACCGATACCTCAAACACATCAGTCATGCGGACAATCGCTGTTAAATCCTTGATATATTTACTGATCCCGAGAAAGCTGAGGGGAAGGAGGCATTTCACATGAAAGGGATTACTTAAAAAAATCCCGTAAGGCTGCACTTTCAGCACCGTACCGGTAAAGAGTTCGCCGATATCAGGAAGACGAACCGAAAATTCCTGGTCACTGCCGGTAAAAACTCCCTCAGTACGCAAGGTATCTCCCTGCCTGACCTGCTCAATACGCTCTTTCAGCACTGAAACATCACAATACGCTATCCCCGGTTCGGCAAGCAGCTCTCGAGCGCTCAACCCCTGGGTAGAATAAACGATAACCTCTTTCCCCTTTGCTTTTAAAGCCCTGAGCAAGGGAATAAAATCACTGTCTCCGCTGAACAGGATAAACGTATCGTACTCGTCCACATCGATCAAAGCATCCACAACAAGTTCCACATCAAGATTGCCTTTCATGACAATCACTCCTGTTTCCTTATTGACGATCTTTTTGACCGATTTCGAAGTGATCCGATAGCCATGTGCAGTCAGCACTCTGGTGAAGGCGGCATTTTCCTCAGAGACCGGTTCGGATGCAGGCACATAATAATTCGCCTGCACTGAAGCATACCCGGACATAAAAAATGCCATCAGACGGGAAAAATCAATCTGCCATCCAAGATGACGCTGGGTAAAAAACAGGTTTGCCCCGTCAATAAAAACAGCCGCACGGCCCATTCTGTCAGTTCCCCTTATGATTAGCTTTGCATCATGACATACCCCGGAAAAATAAACATCAGGCGGGCATTAACCATTCAATGCTAACCTTAAATGATTCAAATCATATCCAGCTCATGATCTGCCTTGCGGCATCAGTAACTCTCAATGCAAGATAGCCGGTAAAAGCCGGAGTACAATTGAGACAAGGAATAGAGGTCGCCTCCCTCACCGATGAAGAGTGAAGAAGTTCTGCCGCCCTGTGAATGGTTTCATTGCCATCGGCAAAATAGCCGCAGCCAAAAAGATCGACGGCCACGGAACTCTCCGCTTTAAGCGTCGCTGCTATCTCTTCAAATGAAGGTCTGGTCCACTCTCCTCCGACATTGTGGTTAAGATATACCTTCAGGATCCTTCCGTACGGATTCCTTGGATCTCCCTTGAGAACAGCCTGAAGTCGATCGGCAAACATAATGGTCTCTTCGCAACCGGTACGGAATTGTGGAGGATAGCCCTTTGCATCTTTCACAAGAGTTCCGTGAAAAAGAAGCAGCAGAACTCTCTTGTCATCCTGTACATTCGTCCGCGCCCGGCCTTGTTCAGCGCTTTGCTCAAATAAATAATCACAGTACATGGAGTATATCCGTTCATCACTCCAAAACCTGCTGAGGACTTTTACTTTTCCAAGCTCCTCCCGGTTTCGGGATGCTGCCAGATAGGAGCATAGCTGACCGCAGGAGAGGCTGTTGTCAATGGGCGACATGGAAACAATCACCTGCCCGGAGTATGATCGCGTCTGTTCAATAATGTGTTCAACATAAGGCGGGGAGGCTGAAAAAGCAGCAAGAACCTCGAAATTGAATTGATCTGCAGCCGGTAAATCGTCAAGAAGCTGCTGAAGGGCGTCAACCTGGTCACGCGTGATGCGGTTATGCGGTGAACACTCCGGGTTGGTTCGGGAACGAATGAGCTTTTTAAGGGATGAGGTAACGGCTATAGTGTGCTGCAAAACGCCGGGAATCGGCATCACCTGAGAGGCATGACCAAGCGTTTGACGGGTCACCCGGTAATTCTCCATAAACCGGGTGGTCTCAGCCTCCCCGTGAGCAGCAAGAATAACAGCTATCTTCTGTTTTGGTTGCATAAACCATAAGGTATTCTCAGGACTTTCGCGGAGCGATAATCTTTACATCCAGACCTTCATGTAAACTCTTATCAGGAACCAGTGCAATTTTATCCCCTTTTTTCAGTCCCTGCAGAACTTCAATAAACGTCATATCGCTGGCACCCTGCCGGATAAGCTGTTTTTTCAATCGGCCATTGTCAATTTTCCAGACGTAGCTCTGATGGTTTTCCTCAAAAACCGAGCTTTTTCTCACAAGAAGAGCGTGCGGCTTTGTATTGTATATGATGTTCGCCGTAGCGGTCATGCCGGCCTGGATATTCTGCACCGGTTTATCAAAGGTCAGATAAATCTTTGATGTCTTGGTGATCTTGTCTGTCTGGGGTACTATACGGGAGACCACTGCGGAGAGACGTTTATCAGGATAGGCATCAAATGCAACCGTTGCCCGCTGACCGTTGCGGATTTTCGGAACATCAAGCTCATCAACCTCAACACTCACCAGATAACTCGATGTATCAACAACCCTTGCAACCAGAGTATTGAGAGTGACATAATCACCCTCCTTGACATTCTGCAAAGTCAGCGTTCCGGAAAAAGGAGCCCTGACAGTCAGTTTTTTGAGATCATCCTCACGCATCTTTACCATAAACTCCTTCTGCTGGAGCAGCTCTTCTGCCTGAATTCGGTTTTTTTCAGCATCATCAACTTCCTGGCGTGATATCGCCCCTTCCTTGAAGAGGTTTTTCTTTCTGATACTCTGGAGAGTGTTATCCTTCATCAGTGCCTGCTGTTCTGCAAAGGCAGCCTTTGCCTGACGAACGGCAAGCTGAGGATTAGGAGTGTTGATTTCAAGGATTTTCTGGCCCGCAGTGACTTTCTGACCTTCGAGAGCACCGACGTAACTGATTGTTCCTGAATATTCAGCACTGAGATTGGCAACCGCATCTGCCTCAACAAACCCTGTACCATAAATAGCCTGAACAAGTTCGGCATAGGTGACCTCTCCAGCCTCAATATCGACACTGTTACCTCGGGTGATCAGAAACACAACAGTCGCAACAAAAACAACTGCAAGAGCGATGGAATATTTTGGAAGAAATTTTTGTAGGGACTTCATTGGTACTGTTATTATAAATTCACCTTCAGGAAGTTACATGTTTTGATCTTTTTATCCATTCTGACCTTGGTTTTTCCATAATTTTATCAATCTTTAAACACATTTTTCTTTCCCTGAAATGCAATACGGAGAGTATTGCATAAAAACACTTAATCTACACCTTCAATGGGCGATAATCAAGGTTTACAGAAAAGCTTTCTCGAAACGGTAAAGTTTGACGAAAAAGGACTTGTCCCGGCAATTGTCCAGGACCATGAAACAGGAAAAGTCCTGATGATGGCATGGATGAACCGGGTGAGCCTGGAAATGACACTGGAGAAAAAGAAAGCCTGTTACTGGAGCCGCAGCCGCCAGGAGCTTTGGCTGAAAGGGGAATCCTCCGGAAACATGCAATCGGTTCACGATATTCTGATCGACTGTGACGGTGATACCCTGATTTTAAAAGTTTCCCAGATCGGCGGCGCCTGCCATGTCGGCTATCACTCCTGCTTTTTTCGCAAAGTTAAGGATGACGGCAGCATGGAGATCTGCGACACGCTGATGTTTAACCCTGAGGATGTCTATGGTAAAAAAAGCTGACATGGCGATAAATCAATCAAAAGAGAGCGCCAAATCCCTTAACCAGACCAAATCCAGAGCCTCGATTCAGAGAATGTTTGACGAGGTTGCACCGACCTATGATTTTTTAAATCATCTGCTGAGTCTTGGAATAGATAATTACTGGCGGGCAAAGGCTACAAGCAGGGCAAAAAAACTCCTTGAAAAAAATCCAGCACCAAGGATTCTTGATGTCGCAACAGGTACCGGTGACCTGGCAGACTCGATGGCAAAAATATCCGGGGCCAAGGTTACTGCACTCGACCTTTCACCTGAAATGCTTGCCATCGCACGAAAAAAGTACCCTCAGATCACTTTTCTTGAAGGATACGCGGAAAAACTGCCGTTTAAGGATGCCAGTTTTGATGCCGTCAGTGCAGGGTTTGGAGTGAGAAATTTTGAAGATCTCGGAAAGGGAATGCGGGAGTTCCACCGTGTCCTGAAACCGGGTGGCCATGCGCTCATTATCGAACCGATGATCCCTCGAAACGAGGTGATGAAAAAACTTTACCTGATCTATTTCAAAAAGGTACTGCCAAAAATCGCAGGAATGTTCAGCAAATCCAGTTTTGCCTATGACTACCTGCCACACTCGGTTGAACAGTTTCCTCAGACCACGGCATTTACAGCTATTCTGAAAAAAAGCGGATTCAAAACGGCTGAGTTTTTCCCGATGACTTTTGAAACATCGATTCTTTATATCGCCTCAAAATAATCAAATCTCTTTTTCACGCCAGACCATACCGTCAGGACATTACAACTGACGGTACTGCTGAACAAAAGAGAGCCGTCGGAGAAGTGGGATTGTCCCCGCATACACACAAATACCAACAATATCAGCAAATACGTCCGCCAGTTCAGCTGAGCGGTAGGGCAGATACGATTGGACAATCTCTATCAAAATCCCGTAACCGATCAGCGGGAGAATCTTGAACAACCCGAAACGACTCCTTGGAAAAGCGAAATCCAACAGAAAAGCAAAGGTACAGAAAGCAAGACAATGAAGTCCCTTGTCGCTGTTCACAATTGGGACCACTATCCCATTCCTGATTGTAGCTTGCCAGCTTATGAAGAGCAAAGTAACTGCCAATAAAAGACGAAAGACAATTGTTATATGGTGTCTGTTAACGTTCACAGGTTTGATATTGGTTTCTACTGGTTACTGAGCCGATGGTTTGATTCAATCTCTGCACGGTATTTTGTAAAATTACGGCAGGCATGATCCATCTTCAGCCGGTCTGCATGAATTTGTCTGATAAGCTTTAAAACCTCTTGAGGTTCAGTCACATGAAAAATCATGTGCATATCGCTCTTGTTGAAAAGCTTCCGCTCCATCACCTCATTTTCCAGCCATAAAAGCAGATTTGTCCAGATTCCACCATAGAGAATAATCGGTGTTTCGCAGATATGATCAACCTGGACAAGCTGCCATGCGTAAAACAGTTCGAGCAGGGTTCCGATACCTCCGGGAGCCACAACCACAGCGTCAGAGATGGCCATGAAGGTATCAAGGCGGTTACTGAACAGGTTGAACTCCTCCTTGATATCAAGAAAGTCGTTTGGATTCTGCTCTCTGGGAAGTCTGATGTTCAGGCCGATTGACCGGCTTAGGGAGTGCGCACTTTTTGTACCGGCATTTGCTGCCTGCATCAGTCCTGGACCGCCGCCTGTCACAATATCAAACCCCGACTCAGCCAGGCCTCTGGCTATTTCGAACACATCCTTATAGTCCTTATCGCCTTCCTGAATCCTTGCAGATCCGAATATTGCCACCCTGTAGTGAAGATCCATTGTGTTTCCTGTTGAATAAGAGTATGTATTCCTTCCAGTCTGTTACAGCATGGCTTCAAACTCATCCTCCGACACTACCCTTACACCGAGCTTCAAGGCTTTGTCGAGCTTGCTGCCCGGTTCATGTCCGGCAACAACAAGACCGGTTTTTTTACTGACTGAACCAACCACCCGTCCACCCCGCTCAAGCACCAGTTCCGAGGCTTTCTGACGATCATTGCGTTCAAGGCCGCCGGTAAAAAGAACACTTATTCCCTCAAAATTGCTGTTAACCTGCTCTTTCGGCTCCGAAGCACATAGTGGCAACCCTGCTCTTTCAAGCTTGTCAATAAAATCCGGAATGGAAGGCTTTAAAAAGAAATCGCAGATACTCCCGGCAACTACCGGTCCGATATCAGGCACCGTTGAAAGCTCCTCTTCCGTTGCCTGCCTGAGTGCGGAGAATGAAGGATAGGCACTCGCAAGTTCGCGGGCCGTCGCACGACCGACATGACGGATACCAAGTGCGTACAGCAGCCGTTCATAACTTTTTTCACGACTCTCGTCAAGTGCACGCAGAAGATTCTGTGCCGATTTCATGCCCATCCGTTCAAGGCTTTCGAGCTGCGGTTCCTGCAACAGATAAAGATCTCCGACATCACCCACCAGCCTCAGAGCGACAAGCTGATCAACCAGCGCTTTACCCAGAGTCTTGATATCCATGGCATCACGCGAAGCAAAGTGCAGCAGTCGTCCCCTGATCTGGGCAGGGCACTCATCCTCATTGGGACAGTAGTAACTCACCTCGCCCTCAGGCTTTTCAAGTGGCGTCCCGCACTCGGGGCAAACCAGAGGAACCCTCACCGGCTCCGCATCTGAAGGCCGTTCATGAAGCACTACACTGATCACCTTCGGAATCACCTCGCCTGACTTCTCAATAATCACCCGGTCATGCAGCATAATCCCGAGACGCTCAATCTCATCAAAATTATGGAGGGTGGAACGCGAAACTGTTGAGCCGGCCAGCAGCACCGGTTCGAGCTCCGCCACCGGAGTGATGGTACCAAGCCGACCGACCTGAAACACAACAGCATGCAGTACCGTTTCAGCCTGCTGCGCGGGATATTTGTACGCTATTGCCCAACGCGGGCTTTTAGCTGTAGCACCAAGTTTTGCCCACAAACGGGCATCGTTGAGCTTCAGAACCACACCGTCGGTTTCGTAGGGCAGCTTCCAGCGCTTTTCATCCCACTCTTCTATAAACCGGCTGATATCCTGCAGTTCATGGCACAGCCGGTAGTGTCCACCGGTATAAAACCCGAGCTTTTCGAGCTGGCGGAGTCTCAGGAATTGGGAGGTACCCTCATCATCATATCCTTTCAGGTAGTATGCGACAAAGCTCATCTTGCGGCGGGCAACCTCCCGGGAATCCTGAAGCTTGAGCGACCCTGCGGTTGCATTGCGGGGATTGGCAAACCGGTCTTCCTCCGGTCGGCTCTCATTAAGCAGTTCAAAATCCTCCTTACGCATAAACACCTCGCCGCGCACCTCAACCTCGTTCTCTTCACCTGGGGAAAACAGGCTGCCGAAATCCGGCAAGCGCAGCGGTATAGAAGGGATGGTTTTAATATTTGCGGTAATATCGTCACCCTGCCGGCCGTCACCCCGTGTCGCACCACGAACCAGCAGACCATTGCGATAGAGAAGGCTGACGGCAACGCCATCGAACTTCAGCTCGGCAACCATATCCTGCTCATGGACACCTTCAAGCACAAGAAGCTTTCTGACTCGATTGTAAAACTCTTCAAGGTCATCCAGAGAGTAGGTATTCGAAAGGCTCAGCATCGGTTCCCGATGCTGTACCGCAGGAAATACCCTGGTAATGGTGCCTCCCACCCTCTGTGAGGGACTGTCGGGAGTAACAAGATCCGGGAACTGCCGTTCAAGAGCAATAAGCTTTTCGAGCAGCTTGTCGAAGTCGAAATCGGAAAGTTCAGGTTTTGCCTCAACGTAATAGAGATGGTTATGACGCTCTATCTCTTTGCGAAGGTGCGCTATCTCCTCCGACGCGCTTATAATATCGGTCATTGATCGAAAGCAAAGGTTATCTGACGGGTGAAAATGCCCAGCCGGTAAGATTTTTCAGAAAGCCGAAAGAGCCCTGCATTCCAAGCTTCTCCCATGTCGCCACCAGCACTTTCGGATAACGCCAGGCAACCCGAAGCATCACCATCATCAAATCCTCAATCTTCATCTCATCGCGAAACATCGCCTGACGGTAGCGTTCGGGCAACTCATCAAGGACAATCATCACCTCATTCATGAGATCATTGACAAAGTTCGGCTCATCGGTAGCGGAGTTGAAACACATATACTTCATCAAATTTGCCATCGAAGCAACATTGGGTTCGTAGGCACTGATTGTTTCAAGATGTTTTTTTGAAAAATCGTTTTCATCTATCGCCCGGTCAAGATCGGCCGTCAGATGCGACAGGTTGCGAACCATCGAACCAAACCCGCAAAAAGTCAATGGAGAGCCAAGTGATGCTGCGTCACCGAAGAGAAGAATGCGGTCGTCGGCAATCTCGCGTGTACGGTTGAAGCCGTTATGAAAATAAGCCGGAATAATGCCGTAAACAGGGCGGTGAACAACAAACTCCTTACCGGGCTTTTTATACTCGGGAAGCTTGCGAAAATAAGTATCAAAAAGGCCGAGCAGTGACTTGTCGTTCGGAGAGTCCGCCTCGTCATAAAAGAAAAGATAGCTGATATACTGGGAGTTTTCAGCTGGAAATCCTTCCCATATAAGCTGCCGTCCTTTTCCCGGAACCATGTCGGCAGATCCTATGCTGGCGAGAATTTCACCGGTATCAAAATCAATATTTTCAAAGCCGCTCGCTATTGTGCCAACTGTCGGGCAGACATGCGTTTGAGGCACGCCGTCATTAAGCTGCATGGCGATCGGAGAGAGTATCCCCATGACATCGACAAGCACTTTAGCCTTGTAATAGAAGGCCTTGCCTTTGCCATCCTCAACTTTGACAACAATATGATCGTCAAACCGGTAACAGCAGGAAAAGGATCTCTCCGCAAGAATAGAGCTCCCCGATATTGCAAGCACCTTCTCTTTTGCCATACCGAGCAGCTTGTCGGCATTGACAGCACAATCGAGCACATTTTCCATGTAGAGCCGTTTCTGGCTGCCGTCAGGCTTATAAAACTCAACCCAGCCGGTCTTGTAGCGACGGACAATAACCGAATCAACCTCGCTCTCCGTAAACAGACCGGTAGCTGAGAGATTCAGCAGCTCGTTTCTTGAAATATTCCAGTCACGGGTGGATTTTGCGGGTGTCTGGCGATCAAAAATCATAACCTTTCTGCCATACTTTCCCGCCATCACTGCTGCATGGAGCAGGCTTAGCGTCCCGCCCGCATAAATCAGATCATATGCGCCACTGATAACTGCATCTTTTGGCAAACTCGTCCCGGGCAGAATTACCTGCCGGACCGGCTGCTTCAACAGCTCCCAGTACCGATCAATTTCCTGGATACGGCTTAGATGCTGCTCTCCATCCGCAAGTGATGAAAACGCTTTGTACAGGTGAGGGTGAGTCTGCTTGATCTCGTTGAGTAACAATGACATAGAAAACTCTGGTAAAAAGGTATTAATGCCGTTCCTGCATCTGTTATTCAGCTACATTTTCCGCCATCGGTCGTAATCGCATATCGCTCTCAATCATTCCATCGACAAGATTGATCCTGCGCCCGGCGCGATTGGCAAACTCTTCATCGTGAGTAACAACTATAACGGTCTGATGCAGTTCCCTGTTCAGCCGGTCAAAAAGATTATAGACATTCTTCGCCGAACGCGAATCGAGGTTGCCCGTCGGCTCATCGCCAAGGAGCACCTTCGGATCATTTGCAAGTGCACGGGCTATAGCCACGCGCTGCTGCTGACCCCCGGAAAGCTGGCTTGGCTTGTTGGTATACTTGTTCTGCATCTCAACCAGATCGAGCAGCATCTTTGCTCTATCCTTGATCTCCTTCCTGCTGAGCCTGCCATTGATCATCATCGGCATACTCACATTTTCGACAGCATTAAACTCAGGCAGTAAAAAATGAAACTGATAGATAAACCCGATCTTCTCATTCCGGATCTTGTTCATTTCCGGCTCACTCTTATCATTAATCGCCTCTCCATCAAGCCACACCGTCCCTGCTGTCGGCTTGTCAAGCCCGCCCATAATGTAAAGCAGTGTGGACTTGCCCGAACCGGAAGGCCCTGTAATAGCGACAAAATCTCCCGCCATAATTTCAACGGAAAGGTTCGGAATGATGGTCTGACGGATATCCTTCGAAAGTTCAAGCTCCTTCCGGATCCCCTCAAGTTTAAGAATGACTTCAGCCATCAGCTACTCTTTCCATAATGTTGTTTTACCAATCAAACCGTTAACGTCATAAGCTTTTTACACATACAACCTGTATGGTATTATATAACAAAAAAGCCCCGAAAGACGGAGCTGAATTTGAGGAAACCTGCATTCTCATACCAAGGAATACCAAATTTTTACAACCGTCTGAACATAACATCTTCAGGCATACCGACACATCGTGCACCGACTCATCGAAGCGAAATGCTTCTTGAAGAGTTTTTGAATCTCATGGAAATTGCAAATAACTCCAATGGGTTCGTTTTGTAAATTTCATTGGAACGTCTCAGATCGTCAAGCCCCTGCACTGCCTGATCAACGTATTGGCTGCTCGCCTGAAGTGCCTGAGGGCATGATGAAGCTTGCGGTGGGACTGGACGTTGCGCTCGTAGTCAAGGATGCATAGTGCAAGCTCTCTGGCTTCTGGTGGATTTAAGCCGTCGGACTCAAGAAGTGCCTGGAGCGGCTCGAGATGTGGGGCCCAGAGGGAGGTATCGATCGATGTTGTGAGGCCGTGCCGCATGGCGTTCATGGCGGAGCGGCGTTTACCTTCATCTGTCCGGGGGCCGGATGAACGTTCTGCGTTACGCTGATTTGCGGCCTTACGTTTAGCGCTTGTCATATGGGGAAAGTGCTGAGTGCTGGGTTCTGAGTAAAGAGAAAAAAGATCAAGTTCAGGGCTGGTCATGGTTGGGAGAGCTCTACTGCATCCACTTCGAGGGGGTGCAAGGTGCGACGGAGCAATGCGTTTTGCAGTTGCATGCGTTCGACATTGGTTTTGCGGTTGTAGGCTACTTCGTAGGAGGCTTGGAGGCCAGCAAGGATTTTGGTTTGCAGTGCGATTTGCTGGTCGAGCTCAACGAGACGCATTCTTTTTGCTGTCATGGCTTCCTGCCGGAGGGACTCAATGGTATGCCCACGATTAATGAGGGCATCTTCGATACCTGCATCAACCTTATTGTCCAGAAGCGAGTTGCGAATCTGCGCTTCCCCGGCGAGGCTGTTCGGAGGAAAAGCAGAATTAAGCTCTGAGGCCATCTCGGCACTGACTGTCGCCCGCTTTTGCACTTCATAGCGACGCATCCACCAAAGGCATTCATGGATTTTTTCAGCGAGGTAGACCTGAAGCACTGAACGAGCGCCTAACTCCTCGATAAGCGTATCAAGACTTGACTGGTAGAGATCGGCAGACTCTCCCGGTAAAATCAGCACTACCCCCAAGAGCCTGGAGATGGAGGGCGCTGCGGCGACTGCGATGGAATTGGATTGGATGGAATCAGAAGTGGGTTGCTCGCTCATGGCTTTTTCTCTCCTCATTTAAATTCGAGTTGATTAGATTTTCATCGCCAAGCACGCTGAGTTTGTTTCACACCGTTAAACTACGACGGACTTTGGGGGTTAATTGTTAATTTTCTCACTAAATATACATCACCAACCCGCAATTACAAAACACCACCACCGCAAGTAACTCCCCAAAGCAATAAAAAGGTTGGCACTGTACGATATGAACTCCCAAGTTCTTGCGCTGTCAAGCGCAGGGTAATACTGAAACGTATTGTGAAAAAACTCTTTTAAAAAGTTGGCATAATTGCTAACTTACGATGTGAGTTATGAAATCGAATACTTTCATCCTCGTATCCTGAAAGAGATTGAGGCTTGGCCTGAATCCATCAAGATAGATTACGCTCGTCTCATCGAGTTGCTGATGGATTATGGACCAGACCTTAGGATGCCTCACTCCAAGGCGATGGGTGGCAGTCTTTTTGAATTACGCCCAAAAGGGAACGCGGGGATTACCAAAAACGCCCCTTAAAGAGTTACGAATTGCTCGAAAAAGATTACAGGAGGTAACCAATGGATGATCTCTCTTACCAGCCAGTAAAACATGACCATAACGAGTTCCTGCGGAAAGCCATGAAAAACAAGGAATTCAAGGAGGGTTATGATGCACTGGAACCAAAGTATGCACTGATCAGGGAATTATTGTCGGCTCGCAAGCATTCTGGAATGACCCAGGAAGCGGTAGCGAATAAAATCGGCACGACCAAAAGCGTGATATCAAGACTGGAAGCTGGTGGTAAACATAGTCCGTCCATTACTACGCTCAGGAAATACGCTGAAGCTGTTGGCTGCGAACTTGAAATCAAGCTGACTCCAAAAAAACAAACAAAAACGGCAGGTTAACATTTCCTGCCTAACAAAAGTCAAATAATTGAAGCTCTAATGCACAAAGGGTGAACCGGAATATGATGCCTCACTGAGCAGATAACACGTTTTTTTATTTGCCAACATCAAGTATTTCAAGAAGTTTGGACTTGCTGCCAACTGTGCAAACCACCCACAGTCAACTCACCCCTTTAGCTCCGAAGGTGGCCTCCATGCCAGAAAATGTTCACTCAAACCAATAAAGGTTAACAACAAGTATCAAATAAAGGACAACAACCCGTTTTTACTGGCTCATATTTGATTTCAATTATCCATGTTTGTCAATTAAATTTGCTCTAAATTCAGCCCTATCCCTATCGAGAGCCATAGCAAAATAGAGAGGGGGAAAAAAGTGGGCTTCGGAAGCTAAATTACGCTTAACTGTATTTATTATATTATGTTACAGTAGATTACATAATGATTGTTATACAACAAATATATTTTTGAGCAACTCCTATAACCAATATACTGGATAATGTCTTTTTGGGTTGGTTGATAGATTATTAACCAAGAGTGCAACGAGGAGCATGATGAGCGCACCGACGAGTACAGGAAAAAGAACATAGGTGTAACCAAGAACATGGACCTTATCACCACCAATAATTGCAATTAATGCTGTGGCTCCACCGGGCGGATGCAGTGTGCGGGTGAAGTGCATGACCATAATTGCTAGTGAAACTGCTGTTGCACTGGCCAAGGCTGGTTCTTTGATGAGCATGAAGACTGTGACTCCAACAATTGCTGAAACAAGGTGGCCGCCGACTATGTTGCGAGGTTGAGAGAAATCGGCCATGGGCGCTCCGTAGACAAGAACTGCGGAAGCGCCGAATGAACCGATAAGAAAGATACTGTTGATCCCCAAAAGTCCTGCGTACTTTTCAAGCAGCGCGATGAGGTAGATACCAAGAAAAGCTCCGATCCACGACCAGAGAATTTTGCTCACCGGCTTTCGCGGAGGGCAGGTGCCGGTTGCACTCATTCGTCGGAGATATTCTTTCATCATTGCCTTCATTTTTCAGCAGTTGCGAACTGTTGAAGAGGTACGATCCTTGATGGTCGTCTCGTCGAACTCGTCCCAGTTGTGTTCATCGTGCTCACGCTGGTATCCTGCCTCTTTAAGACCAAAGCTCATGTCGGCAACCATTTCCGGGCGCAGTTCCTTGAGGTTCTTTACCTCGGACTCCGTCAGAATTCTTGACTTGTCGAATCCAAGGTCGATCTCGATCTTTCGGTTCTTGGTTTTGACTCGGTCGATGTCGTAAAAGCGCTTGGTAATGGTGGTCTGCGCGAACGCTTTCAGACAGCCAAGCATGTACTTGCGTACATAAGGATCCTTTATCCATGGGTAGCCGAAGAAGGTCTTGCGTGCATAGAAGCGGGCGTATGACTTCAGAACCAGTTTCAGCACATCCTCACGCTCCATGTTGTCAGGCTTGATAATCGGCGTCACGAAGTTGTAACGGGAGTAATCGCGAACCTCAACCCTGTCGCCGAGCTCCTTGAAGAGGTCGGAGAAGGGCCATGGTGTGTAGATGGTCCAGTTGGCCATATCGGGATCCCAGTCCTTGCAGAGCTGGTATGTTTCCTCGATGGTTTCAGGAGTTTCGTGTTCGAGTCCCATAACAAACTGGGCTTCAGCCACGATTCCATTTTTCTGCAACAGCTTGATAGCAAGCTTGTTCTCCTCAATAGTGGTCTCCTTTCGGAACCGGTTGAGGTTCATCTGACTTGCTGCTTCAGTACCCAGCGAAACGTGGACAAGACCTGCTTTACGGAAGAACGGCAGAAGGTCGGCATCACGCATGATATCTGTCACACGGGTATTGATACCCCAGGTAACATCAAGTTTACGGTCGATAAGCTCCTGACAGAGCGAGACAAACTTCTGCTTGTTAATGGTTGGTTCTTCATCAGCAAGAATGAAAAAGCCAACCTTGTATTGTTTTACCAGTACTTCTATCTCATCGACAAAAGCCTTGGGACTGCGTGCACGGTAACGGCGCCAGAACTGCCACTGTGAACAGAAGGTGCAGGTAAAAGGACATCCTCTTGCAAAGTTAGGAACCGCCAAACGGCAGCCGAGAGGCGTGTAAATATATTTATCCCAGTCGTAAAGGCTCCAGTCGGGGGTGAGGGTATCGAGGTCTTCAATGACCGGATGAGCAGCGGTGGCGAATACCTTGCCGTCGTCATCGATGTAGGCGATACCGGTAATTTCTGCCCGGTTCTTTCTGTCAGTTCCAGCGTCGATTTCCCTGATAAGATTAACGGTAACCTCTTCACCTTCACCGCGGACAACGTAATCAGTTTCCGGCGCTTCACTCAGTACCTGAGGGTACATGAACGTTGAATGAATACCGCCCATGAGTGTCCGGATGTTCGGATTCACCTTTTTGGCGATTTTCATGATATCCTGAGCCTTGAAGATAGATGGTGTGATATTGGTAGTCATCACCACATCCGGCTTGTTTATGCGGATGATCTCCTCGATCTGGTCGTCTTCGAGGTGATCGCACATGGCGTCTACAAAACGCACCTGATTGTACCCTGCCTGTTTCAGGGCGCCACCGATATAGGCTACCCAGCTTGGCGTCCAGTTACCGGCAATCTCAGCTCCGCCTGAATGATAATTTGGCTGAACCATCAGTATTTTCATCGGTCTCCATCCTCCAGATATGGTTTTAGAAAATAGGGATTGCTGCAGAAAACAGTGTAAATGGAAAGGAGAAAAGAGGCCGCGATCTCTGCAGCCCCTGATCTCTTTTCTCTACCCTCAAGGCTTACCTTTAAAAACTGCTCAAAGCAGGGATATGAATGCTTACGCTCCAACCATCATGGCTTCGATATCGGCATCAACAGTGCCAATTGGCATGATGCCGAATTTTTCGACCAGAACAGCTGCGACATTCGGTGTCAGGAACTCGGGAAGTGTTGGTCCGAGGCGAATGCCTTTTACTCCTAAATAAAGCAAGGCGAGCAGCACGGTAACTGCTTTCTGCTCGTACCAGGCAATATCGAAGGATATCGGCAGATCGTTGATATTGTCGAGGGCAAATACCTCCTGAAGTTTCAAGGCAATAACGGCAAGAGAGTATGAGTCGTTGCACTGACCGGCATCGAGCACACGGGGAATTCCACCGATATCTCCAAGTTCAAGCTTGTTGTAGCGGTACTTGGCACATCCTGCAGTCAGGATCACAGTATCACTGGGCAGTGCTGCCGCTACATCTGTATAGTACTGGCGTGAAGTATGGCGACCGTCACAGCCGGCCATGACCACAAAACGCTTGATAGCACCACTCTTTACCGCATCAACAACCTTGTCGGCAAGTGCAAACACCTGATTGTGGGCAAATCCACCGACGATAGTGCCATTCTCAAGCTCTTTTGGCGCCTGACAGGTTTTAGCAAGATGGATAAGAACTGAAAAATCCTTTTGACCGCCTTCAGGTCTGGCAGGAATATGCTTCAGTCCAGGGTAACCGGCCATGCCTGTTGTAAACATGCGATTGCGATAGGACTCGCGAACTGGCACGATGCAGTTCGTCGTCATAAGGATTGGACCGTTAAAGGTGTCGAACTCTTTGTCCTGCTGCCACCAAGAACCCCCATAATTACCAATGAAGTGCGGGTACTTTTTGAATGCCGGATAGTAGTGAGCAGGAAGCATTTCGCAGTGGGTATAGACGTCAATACCAGTTCCGACAGTCTGCTTCAGCAGGTCTTCCATATCGCGAAGGTCGTGGCCGGAAATCAGAATTCCGGGGTTTGTACCTACACCGGTTTTCACCGTGGTGATTTCGGGTTGACCGTAGGTGGTGGTGTTGGCTTTGTCAAGCAACGCCATTGCCTTGACTGCGGCTCCACCGGTTTCAAGCACAAGTCCCGTCAGTTCGTCTACAGAGAGCTCTTTGGTAAGCGCTGCAAGCCCTTTAACATAAAAAGCATAGATATCATCATCATGGAAACCGAGAACAGCAGCATGATCGGTATAGGCGGCAAGGCCCTTCAGGCCATACAGCACCAGGCTTTTCAATGAGCGAAGGTCTTCGTTTTCGCTGAGACTTTCGATGCTGACACTTCCTGCTTTCGAAAGAAAATCCTCTTCTGTGCTGCCTGTCCAGTGAGCAGCATCATGATGCGGCTGGTGAACGAGCGTCGCGTTCAGTTCATCGCGCATTGCAAGGGTTTTGCGTATCTGGGCGACTATTGCATCCTCATCAAAGCTGGTGTTGGTTACGGTGACAAAGAGGGATTCGCTGATAAGTTGACCAACCTTCCTTGAAACACTCCCCTCCAGTTTTTCAGCAGCGAGCGCAAGCCCTTCGGCAGCATAGGCCAGCACGTCCTGGAGCTGGGCGGTAGGTTCATCTTTGCCGCATACCCCTCTCACATTACAGCCTGTGCCATGAATGCTTTCCTGACATTGATTACAAGACATTCCCATAGAACTATCCTCCATTATTGGTTATTGATTCTTTCCATCATCCGGTGATAACAAAAGAGCTATTTGTGTGTCTGCTGCTGCCCCCTCGCTATCGCCAATTTTTTCTTTTACCAAAGCCCTGCTTTTATATGCTGAACACAAAAGCCTTTTGTTGTTTGGCTTTCGCTCTATGATTTCCGTGAAATCCTCAATTGCACCTTCGAGATCACCACTCTTAACTCTTGCAATACCCCGGTTACCATAAGCGGTAATGGCTTCGCGGAAGCGAAGGCCTATTTTCAATGCCATGGTGAAAGCATCTATTGCGCCATCATAATCTTCGCAACTACTCCGTGCATTTCCCAGATCATAGTACGCCTCGGCATTGTCAGGATGTTCGGCAATAATCCTGCATATCTCCTTTGCCGTCCCCCTATATCCCCCCATTGCATCTTTCAGCATCGGTTCATCCTGATTACTTTTTCTATCACAAAATTGTAGAATCAAAGGAGCCCTTCATCACTGTTTTAAACCCATTCTTCCGATAACGTCTCGCCTTGCAGGCTGATAAGCACCTTTTTCACCGGGACCTTACGTTTTGCTTTCCGTTGGGCTTCGGCAACAATTGACATCAAACCTCCACAGCATGGCACCTCCATAATGGCTACGGTGATGGTGTTGATGTGCGACAGATCAATCATGGCTGCCAGTTTGTCGACATAGATATCCATCTCTGAATCAAGCTTCGGGCAGGCTATTGCAAGACTGTTACCCTTCATGAAGGTGCCATGAAAGTCTCCGACAGCAAATGCGCAACAGTCTGCTGCAAGCAAGAGATCGGAAGCCTCGAAATATGGGGCCTGCGGTGAAACGAGGTGAAGTTGGATGGGCCACTGGCGAAGTGCGCTTGGAACTGGTGCGCCAGGCATAGTGGCAACCGCTGCTTCGGATTTACCATTCGCACTGAAATCTATCGTCCTGCTGCCTGGGCATCCTCCGGCGTGCGGTGCATGGCTGTGGGCAGTATGAGAATGTGGTGCAGCCGATTTTCTTACATGTGCACTCTCAAGAGGGTTCGCAATCCCCTGCTCCTCGAGGTATTCAAGCGCCTGCTGCACAAAGTCACTCTGGCCGTGATCCATAAGGTGGTGGAGATGAGCCGCTATGACATTCGCTCCACCTTTTGCAATACTTTCATGCATGACACGCTTTTCGTCGTATGGTTCAGCTTCACGGGTTTCGATCTTCATCGCTCCGGTCGGGCAGTGGCCTATACAGGCTCCAAGACCATCGCAAAAAAGGTCGCTGATGAGACGGGCTTTGCCGTCAATCACCTGCAGCGCTCCCTCGGGACAACCCGGAATGCAGTCGCCGCAACCGGTACATCGTTTTTCATCTATGGTGATAATCTGGCGTTTCATGGTTGATTACTTCTTTTACAGGTTCAATTACAGCTGATTGTTGTTGTTTTTTGATGCGCTGGATTTGCAGCTTCAAGGTCCCGAAGCAGCTTCCCTATGGTCACCTTTTCAAATTCGCTCTGAACGACAGACTCAATACGCATGATTTCGTGACGCAGCACACAGCGGGCACGATTGCCGCAAATCTGCTTGCGGAACAAGCATTCCGATACCTGCACCTTGCCCTGAAAAATCTCAATCAGTTGCGTGACGGTGATCTCATCCGGATCCTTTTCCATCATAAACCCGCCCTGAACTCCTTCCTTGGAAAGGATCAGGTTGTGGCGGATCATCTCCTGGAGCAAGCGGCGCAGAAACTGATACGGAATATCGTGCTCAGTCGAAATACTCCTTGCCGATAGATAACTCCCCTTCTTTGCAGCAAGCGCCAACAGGGCCCGTATCGCGTAATCCGTATTCTTGGTGAGTACTTTCATAGTTGTTTGTTTAATTGATATCAATATAGTATCAGTTAAGAAAAAAGCAAAACTTATTTTTCTAAGGGTACGCTATAAAAAAAATACCCGCCAGAATACTCGGGTCAATGGCAAACGTCACCCTCGCTTGCAACAATGCCGATATCTAAAATTAATAGCGACAGGAATACCTGAAGGAGCTTGGCTAGCGGATCAGAAATGGTGGAGAACTGGACGGAACAGCAAGAATCGTTGATCCAGCTATTAGTATGCTATTTTTCCCGATTCGTGAGCAGACCCCAAAAAGCAATGTACCAAGTCTGCTTTTTATTCGATTTGGAGGATATTGTCTTTGTAAAGAGGTCTTAGATTGACTTGGCGAATCTGACGAGTCGCTCAATCACCTGACTCCCGATGCCTTCATCGACTTTTTGAAAAGCCGCATATAAGGAATGCTGTTCTTCCTTAGTGAGAAGCTTGTCGGTCAAAGGGAAGAGCATGTAATCCTCCCGCCAGATATGCCCAAGGTAGAGATCAGCAATACCACGAAGATTTGCTATCAAACGCTCTCGTGCTGAATGATCCGCTTTATTAGTTTTCAGTGACGCAGCAGCCTCGTCGAGACCTTTTACCAGTACTCTGCCTCTGGCGTGCTCGTTGATCAACCCACCTATCGGACAACCATGCATCGGAACACCTTTTTCAGCCAGTAAAGGAAAAAGCAGTTCTTCTTCCTTTCCATGATGACATTTATCTGCATAAAGCCGCATAAATTCAACAATACCGTTAATAAGCAGGTTATCAACCGGCCTTCCGGCTTCAAGCTTGGAGGCCAGTACCGGTGCGGCATCTACAATAAGGGCAATAACCCTATGTTCGGCTTCAAGCATTTCTGTAGGGCTTAACATAGTTTCTCCATGTTTAACGTTGAATTGAGAAATAAGCTAATGTTTTAAAATGCCTTGTCCCTAGCCATTTGGTCCTTTTTTGGGCTCACATCCCTACTGACAGCCCCTGCAATCTATACAGTATCCGTTTACAATATCAGCTTAACATAACGCTGATTATGCAACAAATATTACAAGGGACTCAGGGTGCCGAACTTGCTGCTCACAGTTGTTCACCTCAAGCACGGCACTCTGCGCCCAAGAGCCAAATCTGCATGTTCTGCACCCGCCCCTCCGCTTCGCTCCGTGCTTCGCTGCCTCACTGCCGCGCAAAATAGCTGAGCGTGCAAATCGCCAGCGGCGTGCTACTCCCCTTCTTCGAGCCGGTCAAAAGCAAAGCCACCCGGCGCTAAGCTATCAGTATGCACCACAACGATTCCAGTGTGAAAATTACATGTACTTTATCCCGATCAACCCTGCAGCAAATAACTGGTTAGTCAGGAAGAGTAAATTGTTTACCAATATGAAGCGGAGAAACGCATTATGTTCATGGACATCGCTTTTCCCAATGGTGTTCCCGAATCCATCATCAACGGCATTCTGCATGAAAGAAACGCTGTTTTTGGGATCGCTGTAAATTGGTACCTGGATGATGATGTTCACAGCAAGTGAAGCCAGGATAAAATACATCAGAACATGAAAACCCCAACTCCAGGCAAGAATGGCGAAGCTTGCGAAAACGACATCAATAATAATAAAGGCAACCAGAAAAGTATTCTTTGACCCTATCATAACGGTGAGTGATTTCATTCCCCCTTTTGCATCACCTTCTTTGGACTTGAAATCGTTCATCATGATCAGCGCCATCGCCATGAAAAAGTTTAACCCGGCAAGACCGATTACCTCAGGGCGTATTTCACTGAACAATGCGTTGGCAGAGAGATAGGTGATAAAGCCGTAAGAAAGGCCAACAGCTGGAGCGGACAGGAAAATGTTTTTTTTCAGTTTGAGAGGAGGTGCCGAGTATATGTACCCGACAAATAACCCTGTCAGCATTGTTCCGGCAAACACCATCCCGCGCTGACCTCCGATGTCGATGCTGAGCCATGTGCTTAGCACGAGAGCAACTAACAGCACCACACTCCAGTTCCAGAGTGCCTCTTTCTCAGTAATGCGTCCCGAAGGAATTGGACGGCTCGGCTCATTGACTCTGTCGAGTTCGAGATCATAGTAATCATTGACAGACTGGCTGAAGCCCGTACCCAGTGGCCCATAGAGTATGAAAAGAGCCAAAAGCAGCAGGTAGTCGTGAACACTCGGTTGCATGGCTCCAGATGCCATCACACCTCCTGCTAGGCAGGGAAAAACACTGATCCATGTTACCGGATCCAGAAGTTCCAGATGAGCTTTGACTTTATCGATAAAACCTGAGCGTACGGTTGATGACATAATGAAAGAGTTACAATAATGGCTACCAGCCCGTTAATGGTAAAGTGAACACACGGTATCTCAAACGCATCGAAATGACCGGTATCACAGGTAACTCTCAGGCTTGAGTTTACTGGTAAACCGATGCATCATATAGTTGGCAAGCCATATCCAGTTCATCGGCTTGCCCGACATTCGCTGCATAATCGCCCGGCCTTTATAGACTTCTTGCTGAAGTTTGACAAAGTTTGATAGCAGTTTTTCACCGCTCATCTTGGTCGGCTCAAACATGTAGTGGTAGGTGTCGTACTTGTCCCAGTCGAAATGCCGTATACGCGGCTTCATCTCATCGAAATACGGTGTTCCGGGAAAAGGTGTGACTAATGAAAACACGGGAAACTCGATCTTGTTTTTCATGATAAAATCGTAGGTAAGCTGAAAGCTCTCCTCCGTATCATTATCAAATCCGAACATGAAGTATCCCTGGATGGCAATACCGTTCTTGTGCAGATTGCTTACCACCGATTCATAACTGCCAAGCCTGTTTGAACCCTTTTGCACGCTCTTGATGGTCTCGGGATTGAGGGATTCAAACCCGATGCTGAGCAAATCGCATCCTGAACGCCCCGCCAGTTCTGCCACTTCAGGTTTATCGAGAAAGTTCATGGAGATATTGGCATTCCAGTGCACACCGAGTTTTGCCATCTCCTCAAGCAGTGTCATGAAATACTTCGGACGAAAACTGATATTGTCATCCATGAAGGAGAAATTGACCTTCTTTTTGCCAAGCCTTTCCTGATGATATCGCATTTCATCAAGGACAAGATCAAGCTCACGGTATCGGTAGCTTTTTCCGTATACCGTCGGCGTTGTGCAGAAATTGCATCCAACGGGGCAACCTTTTGTTGCAAGAACCGGGATACGGGAACTATATTTTTTCGCATTTTTTGATGAAAGGGCATAGCTGAAATCAGGGTGAATCATGGCACCCATCGGCTTAAGCTCCTTCGCCCTGTAAATGCTCTGCATCCTGCCTGACATTACATCTTGTGCAAGCTCCGTCCATATAGACTCTATTTCACCGTAAACCACGCTGGTACAGTGTGCTGCGGCCTCATCATGCAGCATGGTTGGATGAACACCTCCAAGGATTACAATTCTACCTTGAGCGAGTGCTGCATCTCCGATCTGGTAAGCCCTTGATGCATTGAGCGTTCTTGAAGTGATGGCAACGACGTCAAACCCGGAAAAATCCTCAGGGACTTTACTGCCAAGCCGTTCATCTATAAAAGTGACATCAAACTGTTTGCCGACCATGGTGGCAACCATGATCAGGTTTAAAGGCATGCTGACCGTCCCGGAATCCACCATCATGCTGGTGCTGCTCACCGGCTGGATCAAGAGCCACCTCTTCTTTGATTTTAGCATAACAGTATACTGATGGAGGTTTTTTTCTGATGAATCGGTGGTTAAATCAAATGGAGACGAAAAATTGTCTGATGGTAATGTTGACATGCCCAGAAATCTGAAAAAGTGATAAAAACCGTTACTACAAAACGAAAAAAGTGGAAAAATATCTTTTTGGAGCTTGTAAGAATATTTAATATTTATGACATTTATAATAAATAAATCATAAATCCGATAAGATTTATGATGTTTATGCCTAAGTCCGCGCATAACTGTTTATAGCACAAGATTTTCCGGAACGTATCAGCACCAAGT
>Ga0118677_10003060_pt1 | contig 32445 bp, 15 predicted proteins | sample AliMusrvi5mmetaG_FD_86154 | JGI IMG/M metagenome (GOLD analysis project Ga0118677, IMG submission 86154) | reverse complement strand
TCAAAAGAACTTTCTGGAGAAAAACCCACCAACATTAATTTCATCGGCTATTTTCTGGAGTTCTGAGAGTGAAGTGCAAATGGGTTTGGCCGGGTGCTATACAAGGCTTAAAGGCAATTATTTAACATGGTCAAGAAGTACATTGGATGCCATGGTCGACAATGGTTATTCGAAAGGTTATTTTGCCGATAATTATACGACGCAGACAGGTACCCTCGACCCGGCTAACTGTAATATCCCTAATAGTCTTTATGCTGCTGCTTATGCAGGTATTGCATCTTGCAATGTTTTTCTCGCGAATTTTAAAAAGGCAAATTTACCTGCCGCCAAAGCGAATGTGTACGAAGCAGAGGCAAGATTTTTGCGGGCATTCTTTTATTTTGAACTGGCGCAGCGCTGGGGCGGAGTGGTACTTTACAAAACAACTCCGGCTACCATTGACGATTATAAAATTGCCAAATCGACTGAAGCTGAGACTTTTGCATTTATTGCAGAAGATCTTACATTTGCTGTTGCCAATCTTCCAGACAATATGTACAGTTCCGGACATGCGATGAAAACGTCAGCATTGGCTTTACAGGCACGTATAGCTCTTTTCCAGGGACAGTACGATAACGTGATTACACTTTGTAATGCGATTACCTCCTCACCTGCAGGTTATAAACTAGCAACCGATCTGAGATCTATTTTTGTAAAACAGGAGGGTCAGGCTACTTGTCCCGAAATCATTTTCTCTGTCAGATATATTGCTACCAGTGACGGTAAACAAAATGAGGTTGACGTCGGTTCAGAGGTTTGTCTTTTCAGAGAGTCAGGGCTTAATCCTACAAAGGATTTGATGAATGATTATGAAACAGGCGACTTACGTGCGACCAGATGGTTCTATTATACTCCTGATAAGTATTTTTTCACACGTTATTACGACGGCTTTGTTTATACCGGTAATGAAATGATGGCTACTCAGTATGGTACAATTAAGTTTGCTGCAATTACTGATCCTCTTCTCTATCAGTCGGCAATGCGTAGTATCATCACAGGACACGATTTTGTATTCCTTCGGTTGGCAGATGTTTATCTGATGTACGCTGAAGCCCAGGTTGAGAAGGGTGGAGGTACAACTACTGATGCCAATGCACTGAAATACATTAATGCGATCCGTTCACGCGCAGGTATGACAGTTCCATACACCACGCTGACCAGGGCTAATTTACGTCTCGAACGTCGCAGGGAAATGGCTATGGAAGGATTACGTTTCTACGACATCAAACGTTGGCAGATTGGTAATACAATGACCGGTAAGGAGATTTTCAACAATGGTGGAGTTTCATTTAAGATGGTTTGGGCAGATAAAATGTATTACTGGCCATTCTCTCAGGGTGAAATGGACATTAACAAAAAGCTTGTTCAACAGACGGGATATTAATAAATCCTGGGTATTATTTTAATACTTAAAAGTTTCTTAAGAATCGGAAAGCCACATTTAATCTTTATGAGGAGATGTGGCTTTCTTTATTTTTAGTTTTGCTTTGAAGTTCAATTATTTGCATGAATAAAAGAATTTGTACGACTTTTGCCAACCTCTGAAAGTAAACACTCCTGATGTTTTTTAATCTAACCAGAGTATTGTAAGAAGATAAAAAAATAATCTAACATGTTTAATATTAGGATTATAAAACGTTTCTGTATTGGGTTAGCATTCTTCTGTTTAATGGTTTCTTCAACATTGTCTGCACAGGAAACAGCTGTTGCACAAAAAATTACGCTTCCCCCGACCTATATCGTCCCCAACTTCCATCCGGCGAGCTGCGGCTGGCTGACCAACTGGTCCACAGAAAGAAACTACTGTGCCAACTCTTACCTTGATCACCTTGACCGTGTGCGGGATGATAACAATTATCAGTTTGTTCTTTCGGAATGCAACAACATGATTGCCATCAAAAATTTTACCCCTGACCGCTTTGAGGAGTTAAAATCTCGTTTAAAAGAGGGGCGTGTGGAACTTCCAAATGCATTTTTCCTTGAGTCAACAATAAATCTTTCGGGGGGTGAAGCCCTGGTGAAAATGGGTGTTGAAGGGTTGCGCTGGCAACAGCAGGTGATTGGGGTAACTCCTCACTTCTGCTGGGCAATCGACGTCTGCGGCACACATGAGCAGATGCCCCAGATCTGTGCTGGTCTCGGTCTTGAAGGGCTGATCTATACCCGCTGTAACCGTTCCGGAAAGACAGTCTTCTGGTCAGCTTCACCCGACGGTTCAAAAGTGATGACCTTTGTCCCAGGACACTATTCCGATTTCGGACCTGTTTTTCATGCAGCTGCACCTCTCTCCGAAACACAGCTGGATGAGTTGAAACAAAACTTAATAAAAAAAGCAGAGACTACCCCGTCCGGTGCACCCCTGCTCGTAATCGGCGGATATAACGACTATTCCCTTGCGCCCGCAAACAAAGCTAATCCAACCCTGTTTTTAAATCAATGGAAAGCCAGTTTCCCGAATACTAAAATCCAAATCTCTACCTTTTCAAAATATTATGATGTGGTAAAATCATCTGTTCAAACAGGGAAAACTGTGCTCCCAATCGTTTATGGAGGAACAGAATACACTTATGGTTCATTCTGGATTGAAAATCCAAAAGTTAAAACCTGGTACCGTAAAAATGAACATGCATTGCAAACCACTGAGATGCTCTCGGCTATCGCTTCCCTGAAAACCGGTTACAAATATCCGGTTCAATCACTTTACCACGCATGGCTTCTGATGCTCCTTAATATGGACCGTAATACCCTTTGGGGTTCGGCGGGTGGTATGGTGTTCGAGCACGAAACTTCATGGGATGCCAAAGATCGGTTTGAATGGGTTGAAAATAAAACCAAATCCATTAGCGACAGCGCGACCAACGAACTTCTGGGAAAGGGAAAAGCCGTTGGACTCTTCAATGCGGCCAACTGGAAACGTAATGATCCGATCTTTTTGCAGTTACCTGCGGGAACAAGCCTTTTCGGTATCCCTTGCGAGAATGCAGGTAACGGGAAAACGATAATTCAACTTCCAATACCCTCTGTCGGACTTCAGGGGATCAGCTTAAAGAATCTGCCGGCTTCGACTCCGAAAAAGATTACGCTGCCGGCAACCATCGAGACAAAATTTTATTCTGTTCGCATCGATCCATTGACTGGAGCCATCACCAGCATTAAAATGAAACCCACGGGAATTGAGATGCTCAGCGGACCTGCAAATGTCATTGTAGCCGAAAAGCAAACAAGACAGACAAATCCCGGTGATTTTACAGATCCACGGATCAAACGTCCGAAACTGTCAAGTACCAGCGACTTTAAACCATCCATATCGGTTACAGAAGGTCCTTCGTCAATAACTGTTGAGGTTAAAAGTGAGTTCTATGGAGGAGCCCCCTGCGTTCGTTTAATCCGTTTCTATAAAAATTATCCGCGCATTGATTTTGAAACTGATCTCAATGACCTGCCTGACCTCACGGTAGTGGTGGCAGAGTTTCCGCTGGCTCAAAAGCCGATGGAGATCCGTCGTGGTATTCCATTTGGATTTTCACATGCCCCCTGGTCAAAACCAAATGAAAATCTTCACGGTTTGTCCAATGGAATTCAGCCTGCTGTTCGCTGGAGTGATTACACTTACCCTGATGGAGGTGGTATGGCGATTCTTGATCGGGGTTTGAGTGGCAGGGAGATTAATGATAAAACGCCGGTTATTTATCTTTACAATGCAACTGAAAAATATAATGGATATGTGAACGCCTGGCTTAGCGGCAAAGGAAACCACCATCTCGAATATGCGATTGTACCACATGCAGAGAATTGGGATTCTGCCCGAATCCCTCAGATGGCATGGGAATACAATTGCCCTGTTATCCTAACTCCTGATTGTGGTGAGAAATCAGCGAAATCTTTTATTCAAACATCCGATAACGTAATTGTTGAAGTAATGCGCCGTGAAGGGTCAGAAATTGAGATAAGACTTGCAGAATGTCTTGGAAAGGCAGGTGATGCCAAAGTTACTGTTAACCTGCCACATATTTCAGCAGCACTGACCGATATGATAGGAGGTCATCCAAAGGAACTGATTGGTAACGGGAGTTATATTTTTGCAGTGCGACCGCAGCAAATTGTTACGATGCGGCTTCGGACCAAATCATCTGTAATGCAGGTAACACCTCTGACTGCCTGGGACGAACTGGTTCCAACTGCAAAACGGGCTGCGCTTAACAGCTATCTTAAAGATAAAAAAGGACATCCCCCAAAGGGGAACTAAATAGTGCCAACTAACTATTATCGTATTTTAAAAATGATTTGAGCCTTTGGCTCTTAATTAGTTCAAAATAAATATCTAAAGATGAAAAAGTTATTCATTGTTATTTTAGTGCTGATTGGTCCAATGTTATTTGGCCAGGTGCCTCAGAAGTCAAACAGTTATGAGGGGAAATACTGTTCAGGATCAGGTGATGTTGACTTTCTGCGTTTGATCGATGAATCGTTTGCCTTTTTACATCCAAATCCAACAGTTCCAAACCTTTCGCAGGTTTATAAGCCTGAATGGGACACTTTTAGTGAAGGGGCAGGCTGGGGCGGCTGGTGGATCCAGAACGGTTATGGATTTTCGTATGCTGCGACCCCTTTTCTCCAGGAACCATGGAGCTCGCTTTTGCAAAGATCGTGGGATCTGTTTTGGGATAACCAGGGTGATGGTAAACGAAAGGGTTTATGGGGAGATGGAACCCCAAATATTCTTTCTGAATTAGTGGCGCCCGATGGGAGCCTGGGTGATACAGGAGCTCCTGGGAAAATCATCTACAAGCAGGGCGATGGTGATGTGAAAATTCACGATTGGTTCTATGAAGCCACCGCCGCAGGAATCGTTATGGAGGCCGAAATTCTCCTGACGAGCCGAAACCAACAGGCAATTGAACATTACCTGCCAAAGATGGAGCGGGCATGCAATTGCATTGAAAGGACCCGCGATCCGAAGAATAATCTGTTTCTCGTCGGACCGGCCTGCAACCTCCTTGCCCCGAGTTACGGAGGGGTCAAACAGGCTGATGGTACAATTGGAAAAGGTTACCTTGCAGGCCTTTCGATCACTTATCTTGCAGCTCTTGACCGGATGGTAGAGTTGTATCAGCTAACGGGTGACAAAGAAAAGCTTGCTGAATATAAGACGAGGCAAAGTATTACCCGTCAATCATTGAAACAACTGCTCACGCCGGCAGGTTATTTTGTTAAATCAATCGAACCGGGCGGAATCAAACATGGAGTGCTGGGTCAGAAACAGTTTGGGTATCTCGAAGGTGTTGCGAATGCCGATGCTGTGGCATTGCGTGTGGTTGACGATAAAACTGCCGCTGGGATTTACAAACAGATTGCTTCCTATCCGGCAATCCGACCTTTCGATTTTCTTTTAACCAATGCTCCCGGATTGGACGATACCTACAGGGCATGGGGCCAGTCTGAGGGACCTAAACTTGGGGGAATATGGGCTTTCGGCCAGTGGGTTAATGGAGGAGTATGGGGTACTACCGAGGGACGGGCTATCCTGATGTATTACCGGCTTGGTAAATTTGAAGATATTCGCCGTTCAGCAAACAGGGCAATGAAATGGGCAAAAGATTTTCGTATGGATGCTCCCTGGTCACAAAGGGGTGAGAACACAAGCAATCCGTGGTCTGATACCGGTAATTTCCGGGTCGGCGGTGTAGCCGTAATGATCGATAACTTTGCCATTCCTGCCGCAACGATACGCGGACTATTCGATTTTGACTACCGGTCCGATCGCCTGATACTCCGGCCTCGGGTACCAGGAACTATCACTCATTATACACAGAAGAATCCGGTTCGCTTTGGATCGAAGAACCTCTACATATCCTGCATCAACGGCGGATCAAATGTTAAATCAGTCACGATTAATGGTAAGGTGTTAAATAATATTAAGAAGACTGATAATGTGGCTCTTTACTATGATATATTGCCAAATGAAGCACAAATTGTGATTACCACTGAAGGAGGATGGCCGAAGGAGACCGTTACTTCTCCCTATCCGGCTTTCCCCTCCCTTATTCCTGAAAAAGGTGCGAAACCTGCTGCCCTGGCTGAGTTACCGGAATCGTTGAAAAAGCCTTATGCCGTTTTTTCCGCAATGAAGAAACTTTTGAGCAGTGTGCCCGATGCGGATTATGACAAGGCATATGTCAACGCAGCAATTGAATCGTGCGAAAACCTTCAGGTACGGGCTGCAATGGAAACCGGGCCGGGTTACTATCGCCCCATTACCAAGGAACGCAAAGATGGCATCAATAAATTTTATGAACAGGCTGCCCTCTCTATGTACAACGGTTTTTCAAAACGGATGGTTGGTTATGCCGAAAAGGGTAATGAGCAGCAGAAACGGATAGCAGCAAGGTTCACTGAGGCCAAAAAATAATTTCAAAAACATACCATAAAAATGAGAAAGCCATTCGGGGAAATATATTCATTATCAGTCACTGCGTTACTGATTTGTGTGATTCTTGCTTTTAGTAATGCTGAGGTGATTGGCCAGCCAAAACCACAGTCGAAAGAATTGCTGATGAAAAAGCAGAAGGAGTTTTTGAGTTGGAAGTTTGGATTGTTCATGCACTTTAACATGTCGACCTTTGTGGGGCATGAATGGGCCAATGGTTATGAAGATACCTTGCTTTTCAAACCTTCAAAACTCGACTGCGGACAATGGGCCGATGCAGCCAAAGGTGCCGGAATGAAATATGGTGTATTGACCGTTAAACACACCGGTGGATGGTGTTTATGGGACAGTAAATTTACCAGACACGATATAGCCCGGTTTGTAAACTACAAAAACGGGAAAGGGGACCTTGTAAAGGAGTATGTCGAAGCTTTTCGCTCACGTGGACTGAAAGTTGGATTGTACTATTGCCTGCCTGGTGATTTTTCAAACAGGTTCGGTAACAAACTGGAATGCGGACAACAGGATCTTCACGGCCTTTTTCCCGAAGCAGTTGGCGATTTTGAATGGTATATCGAAAAACAGGTGAGGGAGTTACTGACCAATTACGGACCGATCGACCTGATCTGGTTTGACCAGTACCAGAATCGTTACACCGGCAAATACTGGCAGAACCTTAAAGCACTGGTTCACAAGCTTCAGCCAAACTGTATCGTTATCGCCAATAATTCAGGCAAATATGAAGAAACCGACATTGTCGGATACGAATACCCTTATCTGAAATCTGCTCATCCAGGACATGAACTTCCGGAAGCAGGCAATAAAAACCCTTCCGAAGTGTGTGATTGTTTAGATGAACGGGGGTGGTTCTGGCATGCAGGTGGTGAGAAAGTTCTGCCATTGAATGATGTTGTCAACAGAATAAAATTGTGTAATGGCCGAAGTGCAAATTATCTTTTGGATGTTGCTCCAAATACCGATGGTCTGATACCTGAATTGTATGTTAAACATCTGAAGGAAATAGGAAATAAGTTGAAATGAAAATATTTCCAGGAAAATTATTGGCAGGATTGCTTTTAATAGCAGCCTCGGCAATTTCACTCTCAGCCCAGGTTTCACGATTGGCCCAATACAATGTTGTGTGGGATAGTCAGAGCAAAAATTCAGGTGAGTCGATGCCCTGCGGAGGTGGCGATATCGGGCTCAATGTCTGGGTCGAAAATGGAGATCTGATGTTCTATCTCTCCCGTAGCGGAGCTTTCGACGAGAATAATCTCTTTCCAAAATTCGGAAGGATACGGGTCAGGCTGACACCAAATCCTTTTGCCGGTGGTGAGTTTCGTCAGGAACTAAAGCTGAAAGAGGGATATGTTGAGACTTTTGGAAAGAATGAGGGAAAAAGTGTTACCATTAAAGTTTGGGTTGATGTATTCCGCCCTGTTGTTCATGTGGAAGCATTTAGCAGTGAAGCGGTCAGTATGGAGGCAGTTTATGAAAACTGGCGCATAAAGGATTTGGTATGGACCAGTATGGGTCAGATAAATGCCAGTCGTGGTTATGCTGGTGCGCCGATGAAGGCTGTTATCCGCAGGGACTCAATCCAGTTTGAAGGGAACGATGTGGTGTGGTATCACCGTAACCGCAACGAATCTCTTTTTGACATTACCGTTAAACAGCAGGGATTGGATCCGGTAAAAGATCAGCTCTGGAATCCGCTTAAAAATCTCACTTTCGGAGGTATGTTGGTTGGTGACAACATGAAACCAGCGGGGATAACTTCCGGAAAATATGTCGATACCGATTTTGGCGGATGGAAGCTCCAAAGCATCAAGCCCTCGAAAAAACATCAGTTAAAAGTTTATTTGCACATTGACCAGACACCAGATCTTGCGACCTGGAAAAACGGTCTTTTAAAAATTGTCAGTGATGCTGATGCAGCACAAAAAACAGCTGCCGCAAAATCTCAATCGTGGTGGAATGAGTTCTGGAACAGAAGTTTCATTGGGATAAATCAGGATAAACCCGATCAGAACTCTCCCATTTGGCAGGTTGGCCGAAACTATCAGTTATTCCGGTATCAGCTTGGATGCAATGCTTATGGAAAATATCCCACAAAATTCAACGGAGGTCTGTTTACGTACGACCCTTCGTTTGTGAGTAAAAGTTTACCTTTCACTCCCGATCACCGAAATTGGGGTGGTGGCTCTTTTACCGCTCAGAACCAGAGGCTTGTTTATTTTCCGATGTTCAAGAGCGGCGATTTTGATATGCTCCCGGCTCAGCTTAATTTCTACCTCCAGGCACTGCACAATGTCGAGATAAGAACTGAGTTCTATTGGGGTCATAAAGGGGCCGCTTTTACCGAACAAACCGAACAATTCGGATTGCCGGTAGCTTTTGAATACGGCTGGAAACGTCCTGAAAATTTTCAAAAAGGGCTTGAATACAACGGCTGGCTGGAATATCTTTGGGATACGCAGCTTGAATTCTGTCTGATGATGCTCGATACCGAGCGGTTTTCAGGAGAGGATATTACAAAATATGTCCCTTTTATTGAAAGCTGTCTGACCTTCTTCTATGAACATTACAAAAATGAAGCGTTAGCACGAGGACGACAGCCATTTGATGAGGGTGGCCATCTTATTCTTTACCCGGGTTCATGCCAGGAAACTTATAAAATGGCTTACAACTCAAGCACAACCATAGCAGGTTTAAAAACCATACTTGCGCGGTTACTCGAACTCCCCGAAAAATACCTTAATACAGAAAAGAGGGCCCACTGGGAAGAGATGCTGAAACGAATTCCACCGATCGCTTTCCGTGAAAAAGAGGGGCATAAAACCATCTCTCCTGCATGGGTTTGGTCGCGTATCAATAATCAGGAGATCCCACAATTATATCCGGTCTACCCATGGGGATTGTACGGCATTGGAAAACCCGATCTCGACGTCGCCATCAATACATGGAAGTATGGCACGGATAATCCGAACCAGAAAAATTTTATCAGCTGGCATCAGGATGCGATTTTCTGCGCAAGGCTGGGTCTTACAGAGGATGCATCAGCGATCACCATTAAAAAATTACAAAATTCCGCGCGGCGTTATCCCACTTTCTGGGGCCCGGGCCACGATTATGTTCCCGACCATAACTGGGGCGGTAGCGGTATGATTGGGCTTCAGGAGATGCTTATGCAGACCGACGGAACGAAGATTTTCCTGTTCCCTGCCTGGCCAAAGGATTGGGATGTTTCGTTTAAACTTCATGCGCCTTATAATACCACGGTAGAAGGGGTTTTTAAAAATGGGAAAATGGAATCGGTTAAAGTGATTCCTGAATCGCGGTCAAAAGATCTGATCCTGTTTCCTAAAGAATGAGAGACTATTTTAAATTAAATTATCAGATGAAGACATTTTCTGTAATTCTTTTAATTTTAATAAGTTCACTATCGTACGGACAGGACATGGCCAAAGCCGGACGGTTCAATGGACAATTCTGCACTGGGAAAGGAGATGTCAACTTTCTGCGTCTGATTGACGAGTCATTCGCATTTTTTCATCCGAATCCGAACGTTCCCAATGTTGCGATGATCTATGAGCCCAAATGGGATACTTTTCTGGAAAGCAGTGGCTGGGATGCCTGGTGGATTCAGAACAGCTACGGATTTTCTTATTCGGCAACCCCTTTCCTTTCAGAACCGTGGAGCTCAATTTTGCAGCACTCATGGGATATGTTCTGGAACAATCAGGGGGACGGTAAACGAATGGGCCGACCTGCCGGGAATGTTACCTCAGCAAAAAAAAGTAGTCCGGTAATGTCATTAATCGCACCGGATGGTTGTCTGGGTGATGCCGCCCGTCCCGGAGAAATTATTTACAAACAGGGTGATGGTAATATAAAGCTTCATGACTGGTTTTATGAAGCCACCGCTGCCGGTATCGTTATGGAGTGCGAAATTCTCCTTACCAACCGCAATCTTAAGGCAATGGCACATTATCTTCCCAAAATGGAGAGGGCATGCGATTTCATCGAAAGAACACGCGATTCAAAAAATAACCTTTTCCTTGTCGGACCTGCCTGCAATCTGCTGGCGCCCAGCTATGGCGGAGCTAAGCAGGCTGATGGTACTTTTGGAAAGGGTTATCTGGCAGGACTTTCTGTGACCTACCTTGCCGCTCTTGACAGGATGGTGGAATTGTACAGACTGACCGGGAACAAGGAGATGGAAACCTTGTACAAGCACCGCCGGAATATTACACGTCAATCATTACCACAACTGCTGACTCCTGCCGGTTATTTTGCAAAATCGGTCGAAACTGATGGCACGATGCACGGCGTACTGGGACAGAAACAATACGGATACCTCGAAGGCGTTGTGAATGCCGATGCTGTCGCATTGCGTGTTGTTGATGATAAAACTTCTGAAAGTATTTATAAGCAGATTGCCTCCTTTCCTGAAATCCGTCCTTTCGACTTTCTCCTGACCAATGCCCCCGGTCTTGATGATACCTACTGGAGCTGGGGAAACACTGCCGGAAAAGGGATGGGTGGAATCCATGAATTTGGTTGCTGGGTGAATGGAGGAGTTTGGGCCACTGTTGAAGGGAGAGCAATCCTGATGTATTACAGATTGGGCAAATTTCAGGACATCTATCGTTCCGGAATTCGTGCAATGAAATGGGCAAAAGATTTCAGGATGGACGATCATTTTACCCAGCGAGGTGAGAATACCGACAATTTGTGGTACGATAAGGGATCTTCCAGACACAATAATGGCGTTGCAATTTGTGCCGACCAGTTTGCTATTCCGGCTGCAACCATTCGCGGATTATTTGATTATGAATACAAATCAGACCGGCTAATACTTCATCCGCGTATTCCAGGTTCGATTACCCAATTCTCCCAGACACAGCCAGTCCGTTTTGGGGATAAAAAGATTTATCTCTCCTGTCGTAACGGTGGTCCTGCAGTTAAATCGGTAACGATCAATGGGAAATCGGTAACCGTTCAGTCTCCGGATGCTGTTAATCTGATATACAATGATTTGCCTGATGTTGCAAAAGTTGAAATTACTACTACCGGAGGGTGGGCAGAGGAAAAATCCGCAACGCTGTATCCTTCAGTGGAAGCTTCTGTCAACAGAAAATTACCTAAAGCTGCACTGCCCGATTCATTGCAAAAACCGTTCAGCATTCTTACCAGGATGGATAAGATTTTGGCTAAAGAGGTAGGGGCAGACTATGATCGCAATTTTGTAAAATCCGGAGTTGAATCCTTCAAAGCCTGCCACGATCGTCAGCTGGTTGATGTGGGTTCCGGATATTTCCGGCCTATGAATCAGCTTAAACAGGAGGCCATCGTGAAACTGTATGCCAAAAGCGCTCTTGCAGTATATAAAGGCTTTGAACAACGTATGGGGGTTTATGCCAAAGATGGTGATGCAAAACAAAAACGTATTGCCTCACTTTTCTTTGGCTTGCTGAAATAACCATAATATAAATATTAATTCGAGTGTTAATTTAATGATTTTAACTAAAAGGATGATGAAAACAAACCGTTTTGTATTGATGCTCTCCTGTCTGATGGCAGGTTTCTTAACTCAGATTTCAACAAATGTATTGGCTCAAACCTCGGAGAATAGCGTGAGCCGCTACAATGTTATTTGGAATTCTCCTTCGAAGGATGCCACGGGTGTAATGCCATTAGGTAATGGAGATATCGCTGCCGGTGTTTATGCCATTGAAAATGGCGACCTCTATCTGTTGCTGGCCAAGAACGACGCCTACACCTACATGGGTGATATTTTCAAGACCGGTCGTGTGCGGATCTCAGTCAGTCCCAATCCCTTTCTCACTGGTAAGTCGTTCAGGCAAACCCTCGATCTGACAACTGGTTCGATTCTGATCGAAGCCGATGGAATAACGCTTCGAGTCTGGGCCGATGCCAATCGTCCGGTTTATCATATTGAAATTAATTCCCCCAAAGAGGTAGCCGTTACAGCACAATCAGACCTGTGGAAGCGTATTGACTATACTATTTTTAACGTGGTTAAGCTTTATACTTCTCCCTTTGTAGCTAAACCAGATGCAACGCCAACGCAGGATGTCAGACTCGAAAAAGGGGGTAAAATTCTTTGGTATTTTGCTGTAGGCGATAAAAGCACCTATCCGGACGATTTGAAATTCTACCATGTTGAGCAGATGGCCTCGAAGTTTGCCGATCCCTTCAAATATAACACCTTTGGGAATCTGCTGGAATCTCCCCAGCTCAAACTTACCTCAGGGGTACTTACCGGGAAGGGGAAAACATTTGACGTGCGCATTCACGCACTGACGATGCAGACCCCGGAATCCTCAAAGTGGGTGGAGACCATTGAGAAGCAGGCTGCGCGTCCGGTCGACGTGAAGAAAGATTGGACTAATCATTGCCGCTGGTGGGCAGATTTCTGGAAAAGGAGCTGGATTATTGCCACAGACAATACTGTACCGAAGGAAGTGCGCGAAAAACTTTTCGGTGAGGCTTCTGATATCGGTGCACGGAAGGAGGAAGACGGTGCCGCTTTGACATCGCAAAGTTACAATGTCTTCCGCTTCCTGATGGCTTGTCAGAGTCGGGGACGTGTCCAGACTAAGTTTAATGGCGGTCTTTTTACCCAACAGTTGAAACTAAAGGAAAGCAGCAGAAAATCGCGTTCCAATATGGTGCAACAACCTGATGGTTCATGGCTTACCAATGAGGATGACCGCCTCTGGGGACGGCGGTTCACTTTCCAAAACCAGCGGCTGCTCTATTGGCCTCTTCTGGCAAGCGGTGACTTCGATGTGATGAAACCATTTTTCAGTTACTATTCCAATGTGCTTGAAATGCGTAAAGCCATCACCAAGGCGTGGTTCGGACACGATGGAGCCTATTACCGTGAAAATATTGAACCCACAGGGGCTGAGCAGGATTGCGACAATGGAGGTATCCCACCCAAAACAAAGCCAGGCGAAAAATATGAAGGGTGGTATCACGACTATTATTTTACCTCCGGTCTGGAAACGCTTGCAATGATGATTGACAATGTTAACTACAATGGTGATAAAGGGTTTCGCGACAACGTCATGCTCCCTTTCGCACGTGAAATACTTCTGTTTTTCGACAAACATTACCTGCGTGGTGCAGATGGAAAACTTCGTCTTGACCCCGCACAGGTGGTAGAAACCTGGTGGATTGCAGTTAACCCCTCAACAGATATAGCCGGATTGCGTTTTTGCCTCGACGAATTGCTGGCCATGAAGGCAGGTACTGCCGAAGACCAAACCCGCTGGCAGAAATTCCGCGGGGAGATTCCTGAAGTTCCAATGCAAACTGTTGGGGAACACAAAGCCATCGCACCAGCCGAGAAATGGGAGAAAAAACGAAATGCTGAGAACGGGGAACTCTACCCCGTGTTTCCGTTCAGATGTTTCGGTTTAGGACTTGGGACGGAGGATATCGTAACCTGGACAATGAAAAACCGATCGCTTAAAGATGCCTTTGGTTGCGCCTGCTGGACTCAGGACCAGATTCACTGGGCCTATGCCGGAAATGCGGAAGAGGCCTCCAAAGGATTGGTACGCCGCTTCCGCATCGCCTCGCCAATGGTTCGCTTCCCGATGTATGGACGTGAAGGACCCGATTCCTGTCCCGACTTCGACCACTTCGGAGCAGGTGCAACTGCATTGCAACGAATGCTGGTTCAGGAGGTACCTGGCAAGATATTGCTTTTACCAGCCTGGCCAAAAGCGTGGGATGTCAATTTTAAACTGCATGCCATGCAAAACACGACAGTGGAGGGGATTGTTAAAAGTGGCAAAATCGTCCTGACTAAAGTTACTCCCGAATCACGCCGTAAAGATTTGGTTTTAGGAGAAGGCTGGAGTTTTACAAAATAATTGCATATTCTTGAACTGTAGTAAGATGGAAAAGAGATTCGGGAAAAGGGTTATTGTGCTTTATACAGTGCTTTTTACGGCATTAAGCGGACTTTTGACAATCAGTTGTTCGAATGAATTAAACTGGTTGGATAAATACAATGTTGTATGGGAATCACAGAGTAAGAATTCTTCCGAATCGATGCCCGTTGGAGGTGGAGACATCGGCTGCAATTTATGGGTCGAAAATGGTGATCTGCTATTTTATATTCAGCGTAGCGGAAGTCTGAGTGAAAACGGGGAGTATCTTAAAATGGGGAGGGTTAGGATAAAACTTAACCCCAACCCGTTTAAGAATTCCTCCTCATTCTTTCAGAAACTTATTCTGAAAGATGGATATGCTGAAATAGAAGCCATTGGGCCAAAAGAGGCGGCTTCAATAAAAACAAAAATTAAGTTCTGGGTTGAGGTCAGTCACCCTGTAATTCATGTGGATATTAATTCCGATCAGCCTATTGAAGTGACTGCCGCTTACGAAAGCTGGCGTACAGAAGATAAGGAACTCAGATCCAATGAATACGGCCGTGAGCGTTTCGGATGCTTTAACCTCGAAGGATATCCCGGTAAGGTGATTAAAACCAAAGATTTTATCGGTCATGACGAAAGGGGAATCCTTTTTTATCACCGGAATCCGGTTGATAAGCTGATTCCGGACATATTGATCAAGCAACAAGGATTGGAAGGGAGTAAAGACATTATCACCGATGATATCAAAAATCGCACCTTTGGGGGACTTTTGCTGGGAAAGGATTTTGTAGCGGCCGGGACCGATTCAGGCAAATACATCGTTACCCCTTATAAATCATGGATTTTAAAAAGCAAAAAGGCCTCGCTGGAACACCGGCTTCTTATTGCAACGCAGATCGATCAGGCAGAAACGATTGAGAAGTGGAAAGGTGAATTATCCAAAACGGTGGAGGCTGCACTTGAAAATAATAAAAACGCATTTTCGAGTACCCTCGAATGGTGGCATAAGTTCTGGAAACGAAGTCATATTGAGTTAACCCCGACAAACGCTGACCCAAAAAATCCCGTCTGGCAAATGGGAAGAAATTACCAGGCTTACAGGTATCAGCTTGGTTGTAATGTTTTTGGCGAGTATCCTTCAAAATTTAATGGGGGTAACTTTACATTCGATCCCTACCTGGTGAATGAAAAAGATCCTTATGATCCCGACTGGCGGGCATGGGGAGGGGATGTTTTTACAGCTCAGAACCAACGTCTTTTATACTGGCCTTTGCTTAAATCGGGAGATTTTGATGTCATACTGGCGCAATTTGAGCTCTACCGGAAAGGATTGCCGGGGGCTACCGCAAGGGTAAAGACTCATTTTGGTCACGAAGGAGCTGTCTATTGCGAATATACAAGTGTACCCGGTGTTGCATTTGGTGCCGGATACGGATGGACAGGAGGAAACTACCGGAACAGGGGAGAAGAGGTTCCATTTGGTGATCCGGTTATAAACGGTCTGGCCGGATATGGTGAAAAGGCAGAGAAGGGTGAAATGGCAAATCCTTCGGTGGCCTATCATTGGGAATCGCAACTGGAACATGCCTACATGATTCTCGAATACCAACGGTACACGGGAGCAGACATTTCGAAATATATCCCATTTATCAAGTCGGCGGTGATTTTCTTCGATAAGCATTACCAGAAACGTCAGGAGATGCGAAACGGGAAGCAACTGGATCAAAATGGGAAGTTGGTTATTTACCCTTCCACCTCCTGCGAATCATACCGTGGGGCAAAAAATCCGAGCGATATCATTGCCGGTCTTAAAGCTTGTCTGGAAAGTATTTTAAAACTCGACGATAAATATATTTCCGGCGACGAAAGGAACTATTTCAGCGGTTTCCTGAAAAGAATTCCTGAATTTTCGTTTGGGGAATTAAATGGCACTCCAATTATCAAACCTGCCCAGGAATGGTTGAAGGAAAGTAATCAGGAACTTCCTCAGTTCTATCCGCTGTTCCCTTTTAACCGGTTTAAATTGGGTGATCCAGAGATCCAAACCTTTAAAAATACCTATCTGCTTGCTCCTGACTTTAGAAAAGGTAATGTCATAAGCTGGCACCAGGATGGCATTTTCTTTGCCAGAATGGGAATGACAAAGGAGGCAGCAGCCTATAATACAAAAAAACTTCAGGATAGTCAGCGTCGTTTTCCCACCTTCTGGGGACCTGGTCACGACTGGGTACCAGACCATAACTGGGGTGGATCGGGTATGATTGGGCTTCAGGAGATGCTGATACAAACCGTTGGGGATAAAATCACCCTTCTTCCGGCCTGGCCAAAAGAGTGGGATGTAAATTTTAAATTGCATGCCATGCAGAATACTACGGTTGAGGGTGAAGTGAAGGATGGGAAAATAATCCACCTGAAAGTTACCCCTGAATCACGTTTGAAAGATGTTTACCCGGGAACAGGATGGAGCCTTTGACTATAAACTTTCGTGAAGAGAGGACCCTGATACGTTCTGATATTCAGTTATAAGATTATAATGTATAGTTTTTCATGCAGTTAGGTTTATTTAATATTGAAGGATTATGAAGATTGTCCTGGTTTTTATAGTTTGTTTCATGATATCCCGTGATGTTCAGGGAGAGAATCCTGGAAAGCCACTACTTATTAAATTGCCGGTGGCTTTCTCCTGCGTCGGAAGAGATCCGATAATTGTTGAAAATACACCCGTAATTTTTAACGGGCAGCTTCTGATGGTAGCAAACCTTCGGTCGAGCGTCAAGGGGAAAGAGGGGGAATCCTATTTATACGTCGATGACATTTTAAAAGGACAGGAGATTACCCGTTTTGGAACCGGTCATGCCTTCGTAAGTGCCATTGTGGACGGTCCGAACCTGAATGTTTTTGCCCTCGATTTTTCCAACTCGGGAAAAGTATGGGAATCGAACGGCATTGACCGGTTCGTAACTGCCGATTTGAAAACATGGAAGCAGGAAAAGGCAATTTTGCCTGAGGGGGAAAAGAAATTGTTTAATAACTCGGTTTGTAAGGATGAAACCGGATTTGTGATGGCCTATGAATCAAATCTTCCTGTTCAGTGGTGCTTCAGATTTGCCCGTTCAAAAGATTTGTCAAAGTGGGAGAAATTACCTGGTCTTGTCTTTTCGGGAGAACACAACGAATTTTCCGCCTGTCCGGTTATCCGATATATTAAACCTTATTATTATGTCATTTATACCCATGACCGGATGAAAGGGCATAATGGCTGGCTCCCTTTTTTGGCACGCTCAAAAGATCTTGAAAATTGGGAGCATACCCCGTTTAATCCGATAATGGAAGCCACTAAGGGGGAGGGAATCAACAATTCTGACTTTGATATTTTAGAATATGAAGGGCGAACTTATTTGTATTATGGCGATGGGGACCAGGCTACCTGGGGAAATATCTGCGTGGCAATGTATGATGGTCCTATGAAGAAATTCTTCGAAAGTTATTTCCCTGAGGGGGAAACATTTATAAGTTTTAGTGCAAAAAGATTAATCAAATGAAAAGTAAACGCAGAGAATTCCTCAAATGGATCGGCCTGGCCGGGATAGGTATTTCAGGCGGAAGTATTACCAAAGGATTTGCCTCGGAAGGAACTTATGACGATGCCGATCTTCCCCAACTCATTAAACAATACGGGCAATCACGTGAACAACGTTTCAATATGTCGGGGTTTGTCGCTCCCAAAATCAGTATTGTCCAGGTAGGTATAATCGGTTTGGGTCAGCGTGGCCCTTCCCATTTACAACGGATGAGCATCCTTGAAGGGGTTGAAATTAAGGCCCTTTGTGATCTGATGCCGGAGAAGGCAGCAGCTGCCAAAAAGAAACTGGAAGGAACCGGGCACAATCCGGAGCTTTATTCCGGAAGCAGGGAAGCGTGGAAAAAGCTTTGTGATCGCGACGACCTTGACCTGGTCATCATCACGACTCCATGGTACATGCATGCAGAAATGGCGGTTTATGCCATGGAACATGGAAAGCATGTTGCTTCTGAAGTACCTGCTGCAGGAACCATCGAAGAATGTTGGAGACTCGTGGAAACAGCTGAGCGTACCCGGAAGCACTTAATGATGATGGAAAACTATGCCTATATGGAATTTCAGCTGCTCACCCTGAATATGGCCAGACAGGGCTTTTTCGGAGAAGTGGTGCACGGCGACTGTGCCTATAACACCAGTAAGATGGCAAATAATTTCTCGAAGTCTCTATACTGGGACATGTGGTGGCTAAAGCAATATGCCTGGCGGAAAGGAAATATATATCCAACTCATGGATTGGGTCCGGTGTCACAGATCATGGATATCAACCGCGGAGACCGGTTTGACTTTCTTGTATCAGTCGAAAGCAATGATTTTATGATGAATGAAAGGGCAAAAGAGCTGGCAGAAACGGATGATTTTTTCAGGCCTTTCACAGGTAAGGATTATCGGGGAAATATGAGCGTAACAACGATCCGGACTAAAAAAGGGAGGACGATTATGTTGCAGCACGATGCCACATCTCCTTCACCCCATAGCCTGATCCATGGAATATCGGGGACCAGGGGAACTGCTTTATTTGACCCGCAACCTCCCCGCCTGGCAACAGGCAACCACGAATGGGTTTCACGGGAAGAGTTCGAAAAACTCAAAATTAAATATACCCCTAAATTATTTGAAAAGATGGGAAAAATGGCCAGTGAAAGCGGTCACGGGGGTTCAGATCTTCTTTTGAGCTGGCGATTGATAGACTGTTTACACAATGGCTTTCCCCTTGATCAGGACATTTATGATGCAGCAAGCCTAAGCTCAGTTATTCCATTGAGCGAATGGTCGGTACGTAACCATTCCAATTCGATTGAAATACCTGACTTCACTGCAGGGGCCTGGGAAACCAACAAGCGGAATATGGATATCAATATGGAGAGAGGTTATACAACCAAGGTGAAAGGGTAACCTTGTCGTGGATGATTTTTATCACCTGATACGGGGCCGTTAAATTTGAACAATATTTAAACTGAAGGTACCAGATTTAATTTTAAAGTATTTCATATGAATAGATCACTGATTTTATCAATTATCCTCCTTCTCTGCATTGATAATGTCTCATTTGCAGGAGCAGATACACTGCGAACAATGAAATATTCAAGCCGTTCGTTAAATGCAGCAATGAACTGGCAGGATAACGTCCGGCAAAGGCTCTATCGTCTCCTCAGACTTGACAAGTTGCTATCCGATCGGGAAAGTATTGCCTTAAATCCGAAGGAAGTAAATTCAGAGGATAAAGGAGCTTACCTTTTAAAGGAAGTGGAGATTAATTCTACTCCGGGTCGTCGGATTCGTGTGATTGTGACATTCCCTAAAAATTCGACAGGTCTGTTACCTGCGGTGGTTTGTATCCATGGTCATAGTGGGAAGAGCAGAAGTGTATATGACAAAGAATCAATCTATAAAGGTTTTGCCGACGCTTTGGCTACCCGAAATTTTGTCACGATAGCCTGTATGGTCAGTCAGCACAACGTGTACGAAGAAGGGCGACTCCTCATGGGTGAGCGGCTCTGGGATCTGATCCGTTGTGTCGACTATCTGGAATCGCTGTCAGTAGTGGATAAAACCAGGATCGGTTGTGGCGGGCTCTCCCTTGGAGGTGAAATGTCGATGTGGCTTGGTGCTATGGACAAGCGGATAAAGGCTACCGTGAGTTCAGGATTTCTCACAAAAATGGACCACATGGAGCAAAACCATTGTATGTGCTGGAAATTTCCGGGATTAAGGCAATTAGTCGATTATGCCGATATTTATTCTCTTATCGCACCCCGTGCCTTACAATGTCAGAACGGGATAAAAGAGCCTGTTAATGATTTTTACGTTCCTCTCGCACGCGAAGCATTAAAAGAGATCGAAGTTATTTATTGGGATTACCAGCGACCTGAAAATCTGAACCTTGATGTTCACAAAGGTGCCCATGAAATTGACCTTCCAGAACTCTTATCTTTTTTCAGGAAGCACCTGGCAGATTAGGCAATTTATTAAACAGACCATATTTTTTAAAAAATGAGAACCAGTCTAAAATTTGAAATCATTAAGTGCGTCATTATAATTATTCTTACGGTTAATTTTGGGTCGCTCTTTGCTCAGGTGAGCTATCCCATTACACCTCAAACGAAAATTGATTATGGGAAATTGAAGGAGAACTTTCATTCCGTAACTGACGAATATAAACTGCGCAATTTCTGGTTCTGGCATAACGGTGTCGCAACAAAAAAATCAATCACCGAGGACCTTGAGGCAATGAAAACTAAAGGATACGGTGGAGCGCTGATCGGAGATAACGGGGCGCCGATAGGTCCTGTGGGTCCTACTTTTATGGGAAAGGAATGGCTGGAATTATTTGCTCATGCCGTCAAAGAAGCCGATCGGTTAGGCATTGAATTAAGTGTAAATATTCAAAGTGGATTCGGAGATCCCGGGAATCCGAATATTCAGCCGGATAACGGAATGAAGAAGATCGTTTTTAGTCAGATTAAAATAACCGGCCCAAAAAAATTTCAGGAACGACTGCCGGTTCCTCCTTCCCAGATTTATTATAAAGATATTGCAGTTCAGGCTTTCAGATTTGATTTACAGGTGGGTAAGGACACCCTTGGAATAAAGAACCTCCCCGTAAAGTCATTTTTCAGACCGGTCCCCCGGAAAAAGGAAGACAGCAAATTGTCAATGGATTTTTTTTACAGCGACTTCCCCGATAGTACAGGTTATCCTTCGGTTGATCCGGAAAAGATACTGGATTTGTCAGGTAATTTTTCGAAGGGGATTCTTACATGGGATGTCCCTCCCGGGGAATGGATTATCATTCGTTACGGAATGGCTGCAACGGGGAAAAAGAATGATTATGCAAGTCCTGGTTACAGAGGAGGACTTTGTTATGACCAGATCAACCGAAAAGGTGTGGAAGCACAATGGAACGATGTAGCCAAACCACTCCTTGAAATTGCAAAGAAATCGGGCAACAGCCTGAAATTTGTCCATACCGACAGCTGGGAAATGGGGATGACAAACTGGACTCACGGGTTTATGGATCAATTTCAAAAACTCAGGGGATACAACATTGCACCTTACCTTCCTGTTCTGACCAATAAAATTGTTGGTAACCGTGAGATATCCGATCGGTTTCTTGAGGATTTCCGTTTAACAGTCGGCGAGCTGGTCTCGAAAGAAAATTATGCCGTTCTTCGCGACCTTGGGCATGAAAGTGGTGTTCTGTTTCATTCTGAATCGGGGGGTCCTGGTGGTATTCCTGTTGACGGATTACAGACTTTGGGAATAAACGATATCCCGATGGGCGAATTCTGGACAAGGGCAAACACCCATAATGTAACAGATGCTCAGCGGCTGGTAATTAAACAGGGCTCTTGTGCAGCCCACGTGTATGGTAAACGGTTTTTTGCAGCTGAAGGGCCAACCTCTATTGGTCCTGCCTGGGAACGAAGCCCGCGTGACCTGAAAAGTGAGTTTGACAGGGTCTTTTGTAACGGTGTAAACCGTATTTTCTGGCACACCTATTCCTCCTCACCGGATGAATATGGTCTTCCCGGAGTTGAATATTTTGCCGGAACACACCTCAACCGAAATGTAACCTGGTGGGACCAGGCAGATGGTTTCATTAATTACATCAATCGTTCCCAGTACCTGCTCTCTCAGGGATTATTCTGTGCCGATATCTTACATTTTTATGGGACCGGTATCCCCAGGTTTGTATTCACCGAGAATGATGTTAAGGATGTACCCCCCGGATATGTCTGGGATATGTGCAATACCGAAGTACTGCTGACCAGGGCAAGTGTTAAAAACAGACGTATCTATCTTCCTGATGGAATGAGCTATAGTCTGTTGTCGCTGGCTGATCAAAAAGACATGTCTCTTCCTCTGCTCCGAAAAATAGAGCAAATGGTTAAGGAAGGAATTATCCTGGTTGGAGCTCCGCCGGAAAGAGCTTCAGGATTAAGTGGCTATCCTCAGTCAGATCAGGAAGTAAAAGCAATTGTGAAAAGAGTTTGGGGAAATATCGACCGGAAAAATATCTTCTCAAATAATTATGGCGCAGGGAAAGTCTATTTCGGAAAAACGATGGCCGAAGTGCTGAAAATGGAGAATATCACTCCCGATTTTTCATATTCACCTCAACAGGATATCGGATTGGATTACATCCACCGCACTGCAGACGATATTGACATCTATTTCGTTGCCAATAAATGGGCAAGGCATGGTATTGACGATTTTATGTACCGTTATCTTCCAGACATACCCGACCGCTATGTTCAGACAACATGCTCCTTTCGGATTGATGGTGAAAGAGAGATCGAGAGATGGGATCCGGTTACTGGTAGGATGACACCGATTAAAGTTTATAAATACGAGAATAACCGCTACGAAATTACGGTATCCCTTCCGCCTGATGGTTCCGCCTTTTTTGTGTTCAGAAAAGCTCCGGGGAAAGTACATTTGACAACGATCAGGAAAGATGGAATTGACATGACCAGTGGAAATACGCCATTGGTTTACGGTTCTTCCGAGGCTTTTATACAAGACCATTATGCAGAAATCTTAAATGGTGGAAAATATCAGCTCACCTGGAGTGACGGAAAGAATATCATGATTAATGCCAAACAAAGTTCTGACCAGCAGATACTGGACGGTCACTGGAAGATAAATTTCATGGAAAGGCCAACATTGGGGAAATCAACCGAAATAGAGATTGATTCACTGAAGTCGTGGACTAAGTTTCAACAACGATCGATCAAATATTTTTCCGGGACAGCGCGCTATTCAAAAATATTTAACTTTTCAGGAAGATCATTAAAAAATGGTAAAGTCTACCTTGATCTGGGTAATGTCCAGGAGATGGCAATAATCAGATTAAATGGGAAGGAAGTCTCAAAATGCTGGATCTCCCCTTATCGTGCAGATATTTCTGATTATCTGAAATCTGGTAATAACCTGCTGGAAGTTGACGTTACAAACCTTTGGGCCAATCGGTTGATAGGTGATGGAAAACTTCCCAAAGGGGAACGACGCACACAAACCAACATCATAAAGTTTGATGCCCCTGATGCTGAACAATATCTGCGGGTCTCGGGCCTGCTGGGTCCCGTAAAGCTTCAGTTTTCACAAATCGTTCATTTTAAACATCCATAGAAGCCACAAGAAATTGTGTTTTGAATGTAAGCAATTTTAAATTAATTCTTAAAATAATGAATACGCGTAAGTTAGCTGGTGTAATATTATTCAGTTACATCACATTGCAAACAGTTTGTGCACAGGATGTTTCAAAAGATGTCCGTGCACAGGAGAAAAGCAGATTCTCATTTGGGGTTGTGGCAGACATTCAATATGCCGATGCGGAAAAAAAGGGGGAGCGGGATTACCGGAATTCTTTAAACAAACTGGAAACATGTGTCAGGGAATTTAATGGCCATGATCTTTCATTTGTCATAAGTCTTGGGGACATGATCGATCATGACTTTATCAGTTTCGATAAACCATTGTCAATCCTTGAAAACCTGAAGGCGCCGCGGTATAATGTCCCGGGTAACCACGATTTCGAGGTAGAGGATAAATTCAAGGGTCAGGTAAGAAAACGACTGGATAACAGGGACGGATATTTTAATTTTGAAGTTAATGGAATGGTATTCATTGTGTTGGATGGGAGTAGTCTTAGTACTTTTGCTTACGTTAAGGATTCAAAAAAATATAATGCTGCACTGTTAAAATTGGGGGAATTAAAAAATCAGGGACTCAACAATGCCAATTTGTGGAATGGAGGAATTGGTGACAAACAATTCATGTGGCTGGGAAATCAGCTTGAAAAGGCGGATCGGTTAAATAAAAAGGTGGTTTGCTTTTGTCACTGGCCGTTGTTGCCTGAGAATGGAACTCAGCTGTGGAACAACAGGGAAGTGACCGAACTTTTGAATAAACATCACTCCGTCGTTGCCTGGATCGCAGGTCATCACCACGCAGGTGGTTACGAAAAAACAGGCAATATTCATTATTTGATTCTTAAAGGTATGGTGGAGGCCAAATCAGAAACTTCGTGCGGAATAATTGAAGTATTTTCTGACAGGTTGGTACTAAAAGGTTATGGAGACCAGAAAGATCAGATAATGGATTTTTCCAGGTAATTAATCGTCTTTGAGGAAAAAGATCGTTTCAATTAAATCTTAAACAAAAAATGAACACTGGTATAAAAAAGGGTTCCTGCTCATATCTGTTGATTTCAGTTTTTTTGTTAATTCTGATTTCCGGTTTTCAAGCAGGTGCCGCTAAAAATCTGAAGAATATTACCTTTAGCTGCAAAGCCGATAATGATCTTTACAACCTCCTAAAGGAGAATAAGGTAGCCTGTGTTCGGTATAATACGCCTGTTGAGGCCATCAACAATGCTCCAAAAGAGAGCGGAGTGTTGATACTGGCCGATGGTTATCCCAATAAGACTACGGTGATGAATGATGTACTCTATGAAAAGGCACGTAGCAAAAGACTTAGGCTGTATGTGGAGTACCCATCCTTTGTACCTGGAACGGAACTTGGTGCTCCCAGAGGAACCCATTGGGAACGTGCCGTCATCTCGTCTGATGTTTTTTCACCGGTATTACAGAAACTCCGGATCCTGGCCATTCACGATTGTCGGTTTGTTACAATGAAGTCAGAAAAGGCGGATATCGTTATCGGGAGGATTGCTGGATTCGATAATGCGGTTTACGGTTTACCCAAAGTGTTCTGGCCAATATTAAGCAAAATTCCTCAGCCCGGAGGAGAAGGTGGATTGATGGTGGCCACCACCAAACTAAGTCAGTTTATGACTGCCCGATATGCTCCGAAAGATGGGTGGCAGGAGATCTGGAAGTATATCCTTTCCTGGTTATCACCAAACAATAAAATTCCTGAATTGGAATGGACTGCCTTGGTACGTCCGGGCTACACCAAAACGGAAAGCCTTCCTGAAGATATCGAGCGACTGGCTCTTCGACGTGGAATTAACTGGTTCTTTAATTCTCATATGATTCTTCATCCTTCGATGATGGAGCAGTATATTAAGCCGGCCAATCTACCAACTCCTTCAAAATCTGATCCTGATCTTTCACAGGATTGGCCGTACGGACACCGGACAGCCAAAATGGTTAAAGACGCACCAATTGGAGATGGGTCACTTGGCATTATGGAAGGATATGATGCAAAAATATTTTCAGATGGCTCACAGGCAGTCCGCTGGTGGAACCGTGGTGATTGTAACGGAGAGGTGGCAGGAGCAATGGGGATCGCCGGAGTGGCACTTCGGGATTCCAAATATGCAAAAACAGCCGCCAATATTGGAGATTGGCTTTTCTTTCACTCGATGATTTCACTCGGCGACCGTGCCAATCCCGAACATCCGGCCTACGGTCTCTCGGGATGGAACGACTCACCGCATTATGCCGGACCCGGCTCGACGGATGGTTTTAGTGTTTACTATGGCGATGATAATGCCAGGGTAATATTGGGAATGATGATGGCCGCAGCAGCCCGGAAAACTGACCAGTACGACAAAAGGATATTAAATATTATACTCGGAAATTTGCGGATTAGCGGATTGTTTGGTTTCCAGCCCGACCGCGTCGATCAGGGCCCTCTGATGAAGGTTGGTTGGGAACACTATTTTAAAAATAAGAATGTATCATATTCGCCACATTACCAGGCAAATATGTGGGCATGCTATCTTTGGGCCTATAAAAAAACAGGGTTTGAATTATTCTTAACGCGGGCTAAGACAGCTATTGGGATGACGATGGCAGCCTATCCTGATCAATGGAAATGGACAAATGGAATTCAGCAGGAGCGGGCAAAAATGCTTCTTCCACTGGCATGGTTGGTCCGGGTGGAGAATACTCCGGAACATCGTGCCTGGTTGAATAAGATCGCCGGTGACCTGTTAGCAAGGCAGGACAGTTGCGGTGCTATTCGCGAGGAGATTGGTGAATCCGGCAAAGGTGGATTTCCGCCACCTGCTTCCAATGAGGCCTATGGCACCGCTGAAACTCCGTTAATACAGACAAATGGCGATAAGGTAAGCGACCTTCTTTATACCGTAGATTTTGCCTTTTTAGGTTTGCATGAAGCCGCTGCTGCAACTAGTGATCCCATCTTCATTGATGCGGAGAATAAACTGGCGAAATTCCTGTGCAGGATCCAGATCCGGAGTGAAAAACATCCCGAACTGGATGGCGGCTGGTTCCGTGCATTTGATTTTAATCGCTGGGAATATTGGGCCTCCAATGGCGATGCAGGTTGGGGCGCCTGGTCCATTGAAAGCGGTTGGACACAAAGCTGGATTACTGCCATGTTGGGGTTAAGACAATTAAAAACATCGGTATGGGATATCACTGCAAATAGTCAGATTGACAAATATTTTGAGGGGATGAGGCAACAAATGTTGCCGGATGAAATTCTGAAGAGTTTAAAATAGAATTTATTATAATGAAAACTAAAACAAACATTCCAGGAACGATGAAACGATTAATCATTCTCCTTTTAGCGCTGCCTATCTTACTGGGGTATGCCAAGAAAACAGATGCCCAGAAAGTGTCTGACTCCTTTGAAAGGGCAAAACTGCACCCATTGACATTGGATCGTCCGGCACCCGATTTTTTTGAGGGAGCATTGCTGGGGAACGGGGCGATGGGAGTTGTGGTAACCACGCGACCCGATGCGGTGGTGCTCTATTTCGGACACAATAATGTATGGGATATTCGTATTGCAGAAAACAACAGGGAGAAAATCGGTACATTCAAAGAAGTTTTCAGTAAGGTAAAGGCAATACCGGATACCTTGTCTGTGCTTACAAAAGATCCCTGGTATGATGAATACAGCAAAATGACTGGCGAAAACTACGGGAAACCGTATCCGCGTCCATTCCCGTGTGGTTCCGTTTTGCTGGGATTTGACCGTAGAAATGCTGAAATGCTGGGATATCACCTCGATATCTCCAACGGACTTTGTGAGGTTTCGCTTCTGACAAAAGATCAAAAACAGGTCAGATTACAGATTTTCACAGACATGACTACGGACCAGCTTTGGATGCGTCTGGTTGATCAGAAGGGAAATCTGTGTGAAAATATCTTCGATCGTGTCAGGGTAATGATTGATCCTTCAACTCCACCAGAATTTCCTAAGGCAAAGCGGGAAGAGGAATTGTCCAGGGGTATACTCTCATTTCGCCAGATTTTACCTTATTCCGAACCTGCCAAATATGACCCGTCGAAAGGACATCCGAAAGATAAAGCTTTTAGACTGATTGCATCTACGAATAATCCACTGGAGAAAACTTTCAGAATCGACTGGGACGGGAACAAAAAAGAGATGTCACCGCTTGAAGCAAGGCTTCAAAAAAAGAATGGATTCGTCGGATGCATCACCCTTCAGGAAGGATTGAACTCAGACGTAGCATCCGACCTGCCTGCAATGCAATTACCGCAGTCAGAAGATTTCAGTGCCTCACTTGCAAAAGGGACTAAAATCTGGAAGGATTACTGGAATAAATCAGGTTTAAAATTGAGTGACCAGTTTCTCGAGCGCATGTGGTACCATAATCTCTACTTTATAAATTGTGCAATAAAAGATGGAGCTACTACTCCAGGATTATTTGCAAACTGGAGTTACAACAAAATCGGAACTGCATGGCACGGCGATTATCACATGAATTACAATACGCAGCAGCCTTTTTGGGCAACTTTTTCAAGCAATCATCTGGATAAAAACCTGCCCTATGTTAAGCTCATTGAATCGTTAATGTATGTCAGTAAGCGTTGGGCAAAGGAATACTACGAGTTGCCGGGTGCTTATTTCCCGCACAGCGCCTATCCGGTTGATATGACCATGAGTCCTTATCCTGTTCCAACCTGGGGCTGGGAGATTTGTGAAACACCCTGGGCTGTTCAGGGATTATGGTGGCATTATCTCTATTCCGGTGATGTTGATTTTCTAAACGCCAGGGCTTTCGGACCCATAAAATCAGCAGTTGAATTTTTGGTGGCCTATATGAAAAGGGCTGAAGCAAAGGGACCGCAATGGAAAGATGACAAGTACCATATATTTCCAACTGTACCTCCTGAATTGTACGGGCTTCGTCCCGGATTTAAATACAATTACGATTGCAACACCGATCTTTCTCTGACAAAATTCATCTTTAATGCTTTTACGGAGGCCACAAAAATTTTAGGTCAGGAGGCCAATGAAAAAATATTGCTGGAGGATATAAAAGATATTCTGACTCACTTTCCGGAATATCCTACTGCCATTTCAAAAGTATATGGGAAAGTGCTTGTGTCGGTGCCCGAAGAGCATGATCAGGTGGTCTATAATACTCCGAATGCACTGTTTACTGTATTTCCCGGTGAAGACCATGGTTTGCATTCCGACAAAAATACGACCCAAATATTGAAGAATACCTATTACAATCAGCAGAATGAAGGTGGTAACGATCTGGTATTTATTAATTTGCAGGCTGCCAGGATCGGCATGCTTGATCTGGAGCGGTTTAAGCGACAGGTAAACTACTGTCTGCTTCCCAATGGCACAGCCACATTAATGGCGATGCAGGTTCATGGCCGGTATAACGACATGGTTCCTTACGGATTTATGAATAAAATGGGAATCTGGCTTGAAAATTTTGCCCTTCCTGTGGTGGTCAATGAATGTCTGATGCAAAGTTATGATGGTACGATCCGTTTTTATCCCAACTGGCCATTAAATAAGGATGCAGAATTCCATCATCTGAGGGCTGCCGGCGCATTTCTTGTCAGCTCTTCAATAAAGAATGGCAAAGTGAATGAAATTGAAATAACCAGTGAAGCCGGAGGGATATTGCAACTTATCCTGCCATGGGGCACAGGGGGCACCATAAAAAGCAATCAGGGTATTCAGTCACTGAAATCCGGGATAGTTAAAATTGCAACTGTAAAAGGGGAAACTATTCTATTGAAACCATAATCCGTTTTCACAGATGGAAATATTATCATTTAAGATAGTAAACTGGTCTGGTCTGAAATTCCTGTTAGTGATTCTTTTAGGATTTTGTTTTATTCAGGGATATACTGAAGATACGAGGAATAAAGCCAAGGGAAAAAAGTCCATTTCACAGGTTCTGAAATGGGATCAGTTCAGCCCATATGTTCAGAAATTCAATAAGAATGACGATGAGTTATATAAACAGTATTATCCAAATATTCAGGCGGATAAGTTTCTGAAAGATAACATTCCATTCTTTGAGTGCCCCGATAAGCAACTCGAAGAAACCTATTATTTCCGTTGGTGGACCTACCGGAAACATATTCAAAGGAATCAGGAAGGATTTGTGATTACAGAATTCTTGCCTAAAGTTGGCTGGTCAGGAAAATATAACACCATTTGCTGTGCTGCCGCTCATCATATTCGTGAAGGGAGATGGCTTCACGATCACACAATTTTGACCGATTATGAAACATTCTGGTTATTTAAAGGGGGAAGTCTGCGAATATATAGCTTTCCCATAGCCGATGCGGTATATCAATTTAACCTAGTCAATCCTGATAAAGCGCTCTTATCACTCCTATATCCGAAATTGAAAGAAAATTTTAAAGCCTGGGAACGGGAGCGGAAAGATTCCACAGATATGTTCTGGCAGGATGATGGCAAAGACGGTATGGAGGTCTCCATATCGGGGGCATTGGCGCCAAATGGTTCAGGGTACAGGGCGACCATCAACAGTAATATGTACGCTGATGCTATGGCTTTGTCCAAAATTGCCAATATGTTGGGAATCACCTCAGATATTGAATGGTATAAAAAGAAGGCAGACGAACTCAAGTCAGTGATTAATTCCCGACTCTGGAATGAGAAAGACCGGTTTTATGAAGTCATTCCTAAAGTGAAAGATGCGAAATTTTCGGGGACCAGAGAACTTCATGGTTTCACTCCCTGGTATTTTAACATACCCCCCGCTGAGTATTCAGATGCCTGGAAACAAATAATGGATACATGCGGATTCTACGCTCCCTATGGCCCGACTACCGCCGAGCGGAGAAGTCCTCAGTTTGCTGTATCCTATAAAGGGCATGAATGTCAGTGGAATGGACCCGGATGGCCTTTTGCCACATCCATAACGTTGACAGCTTTAGCCAATCTTCTAAATAACTATGACCAAACGTATGTTAGCGGTTCCGATTATTTTAAATTGTTGAAGAACTATAGTTTAAGCCACCAGTTGAAGAAGGAGGATGGCGCAATAGTTCCATGGATCGACGAAAACCTTAATCCCTTTACGGGTGATTGGCTGGCCAGGACCAGACTCAAAACCTGGGAAAACGGTACCTGGGATAAAGGGAAAGGGGGTATCGAGCGGGGTAAGGATTACAACCATTCCACTTTTTGTGATCTGATCATTTCAGGATTGATCGGAATAAGGGTACAGGAAGATAATTCTTTGATAGTCAATCCGCTTATTCCAGTTAATATCTGGGATTATTTCTGTCTCGATCAGCTGTTCTATAAAAATCACCTGATTACTGTTCTCTACGATAAGAATGGAGAAAAATACCATAAAGGGAAAGGATTTATGGTTTTTGTTGATGGCAAATTGGCTGAATCAGCTTCAAATTTATGTAAAATAAAAATAAGTTTAATTCCTAATAATGGATTGAAATGAAAAGAAATATAATGCTATTTGTTTGGTGTTTATTGATGTACATATGCAGCTATCCGACTATGGCTCAAAAGAATACGCTGTGGTTTTCGGAGCCAGGTACGAAATGGGAAGAGGCCATCCCAATTGGAAACGGGCGTTTGGGAGCGATGGTTCGCGGAGGAATTCAACACGATATCTGGAGCCTGAATGAGGAGACCCTCTGGTCTGGCTATCCTCAGGACAAGCAGAATCATGACGCCATAAAATACCTTCCCCAAATCCGTTCGCTCCTTAATGAAAGAAAAACTAAGGAGGCCGAAAAACTGATCAACGCTCATATGTTGGGACCATGGAATGAATCGTACCAACCGGTTGGCGACATTATTTTTGATTTTGACCATAAGATGGAGATTACAGGATACCGACGTGAGCTGAACCTTAACAAAGGATTGGTTGAGGTTAGTTACCAATCAGGAGAAGTTACTTATACCAGGGAGTCGTTTGCCTCCTTTCCTGACAATGTAATGGTAACCCGCATCCATGCCTCAAAAAAAGGTGCATTGAATTTCTCTGTCTTATTCAACAGCCAGCTTCCATGTGAGTTCTCCGTAAACGGTAATGATCTGATCATGGAAGGGAGAGCCCAGAGTCGTTCCATATGTTATCCCGATACAATCAGGGATCATTTTCTTGAAGGGAAAAGTATGCGTTTTCAGGCTCAGGCCCGACTTATTCCAGTGGGAGGGAAAATCATCTCCGAAAATGGAAAAATTATCGTTAAAGATGCCGATGAGGCAGTCATCATTCTGGCAATTCAGACCAGCTATAACGGTTTCGACAAGAATCCTTATACCGATGGAAAAGACTACAAAAATCTTTGCTCTGGCGATGTGGCCAAAGCTGTAAAAAAGGGGTATAATCAGCTACAAAAATCGCATATTGATGATTATACCAAACTTTTTGGCCGTGTGGATATCGATTTGGGAACAGACAGTGCGGTGCAAAAACCGTTGCAGTCACGGATTAAAAACTATCAGGCAGGTAAGGATCCCAATCTTTCAGCACTATATTTTCAATTTGGAAGGTATTTGCTTATCTCCGCATCCCGGCCGGGAACAAAAGCTTCAACCCTTCAGGGAATCTGGAACAAAGATCTGAAACCGGCATGGAGTTCTAACTACACGCTTAATTGCAATGTTGAACTGAACTATTGGCCTGCAAATCTGGCAAACCTCGCTGAATGTCACCTGCCATTGATCGATTTGGCAAAAGATCTTTCTGTTGACGGAGCCAGGACAGCAAAAAATATGTACGGAGCCAGGGGATGGATGGCCCACCACAATGC
>Ga0118677_10003059_pt1 | contig 32453 bp, 22 predicted proteins | sample AliMusrvi5mmetaG_FD_86154 | JGI IMG/M metagenome (GOLD analysis project Ga0118677, IMG submission 86154) | reverse complement strand
ATATCATTCAATATCAGATCATTATAATTTTTGTCATGTACTAAGTGAAATATTACAAATTTTAAGCTTACCATGAACAATCAGGTTGAAAAACTAAGACTCATCTACAAACCTTTTTTGATTATTGCAATTGGTGTGATCAGTGGCTATACGCTGTTGAATTGGCTTATATTTATTAATTTGCATCTCTTTTCACTCAATGAGGACATTATTAATATCTGGATCCCAATGGCACTTCCCTGGATCCCAATTCTGGTTTGGTTGAGGCCAAGAATAAAGCTGCTAAGCCTGAAAAGAAAGAAAGGTGGAGATCTTCCCGGCTTGTTTATAATGATTGCTGGTTTTGCAATTGTTGCACCAACCCTGGTTGCACAATCCTATATTGAAAAAGCAACCGGCAAATTAACTCCGCTGGAAAGTATTACCCAAATTGATAAACAAGAATTGACAAAATATTATTCAATCAGGACTTTTTATATCGACAAACGCCATATTGGATTTCAGACCAAATTTGATGTTGGGGGAAAACACAGTGAAAACTTTAATATGAACGTATTCGTTGCGCTGCCGATTTTTGAGACAGCAGCCGACACCTCGAACTCAAATTGTTTAGCATGGTATGGCGTTAAATACCACGAACAAATTAGCAATCGACTGAACGAACAAGAAAAACAGGACAGGTTCCAGAAATTTGCACGCGAGAGTCAGGCAAACTTTTACAGTAAAGATCTATACCGATTCATTTACCTCGATAGAATTGGAAATACTGACGAACATCAGGGTTTTAACGAAGCGATTAAAAATAACAAGCGATTTTCAGGTAGTTCAACAACCGTTCTCATTCCGGTTGATCAACCTTTTGAGGAAAGGAATGGAGATAAGTTAGGCTGGATTTTCGGATCATTTGGAATCGGAGCACTTATTTGGTTGATAATATTACTTATTCCAAAATTTGATTCTGAGACACTGGAGAAATTCACCAACGGGAAGCCCGTTGAAGAAGCCGAAACAAAGGAATTATTTTCTTTCTTTATTCCTAAAGAGGGGTTTTATATCACGCCAATAATCATGGATTTGAATATTATGATATTCATTTTAATGGTTTTTGCAGGTTTAGGTTTTATGTCATTTAAAGCAGTTGATCTTTTAGGTTGGGGAGCAAACTTTAAACCTTTAACAACCAATGGAGAATGGTGGCGATTAATTTCAAATACCTTTTTACATGGCGGATTCATGCACCTATTGGCAAATATGTATGGGCTTTTATTTGTTGGAATCTTTCTTGAACCCCGGTTAGGTAAAATAAAATATGCTGCGATTTACCTTATCACAGGCGTTCTTGCAAGTATTGCAAGTTTGTGGTGGCATGATGCTAAGGTGAGTGTGGGAGCTTCCGGAGCTATCTTTGGATTATACGGAGTTTTTCTGGCTTTACTTCTGACAAAAGTTTATCCAAAAGAATTCAATAAAGCTTTTTTGGCAAGTACGTTGATATTTATAGGTTATAATTTACTTGTGGGGTTGACCGGAGGCATTGATAATGCTGCACATATTGGAGGATTGGTCAGCGGATTTCTCATTGGATTGGTTTTATATCCTCAATTGAAACAAGATGAGGTCCGATTATAGTTTAATCTGCCTATTATTACCTAATTTGGCTTTCGATTTTAAAATGCAATAAACAGATAATGGCTAAGAAAGAAGTAAAAGGCAAAAGCATGGAGGAGACCCTTTGGGAATCGGCCAATAAATTAAGAGGTAGCGTGGAATCGGCAGAATATAAACACGTAGTTTTGGGATTGATTTTCCTGAAGTTTGCAAGCGATAAGTTTGAAGACCACCGCAAAAAGCTTATTGCCAAAGGACAGGAAAAATACATTGAGATGGCTGATTTTTATAACCAGAATAATGTGTTTTTCCTCGACGAAGTTTCCCGCTGGTCTTACATTATCAAAAACTCCAAGCAAAACGATATCGCGTTAAAGATTGACACCGCACTTCACAATATTGAGAAAAATAACAAAGCATTAAAAGGAGCGCTGCCCGACAATTATTTTTCACGTCTGGGATTGGACATTACCAAACTCTCCTCGCTGCTCGATACCATTAACGATATAAATACGATTAAAGACAAGGCCCATGATATTGTAGGTCGTGTCTATGAATATTTCCTTTCGAAATTTGCATTGGCCGAAGGGAAAGGGAAGGGAGAATTTTACACTCCTAAAAGCATTGTAAACCTGATTGCCGAAATGATTGAACCCTACATTGGTATTATCTACGATCCGGCTTGTGGTTCGGGTGGTATGTTTGTGCAATCGATTAAGTTTATTCAGGCGCATCACGGAAATACCAAAAATGTATCAATTTACGGACAGGAATACACCAATACGACCTATAAACTGGCAAAGATGAATCTTGCCATTCGTGGTATCTCGGGTAATCTGGGTGAAAAAGCTGCCGATACTTTTGGCGACGATCAGCACAAAGATCTTAAGGCTGATTACATTATGGCCAACCCACCCTTTAATCAAAAAGACTGGCGCGGAGAAAACGAATTGAAAGAGGACCCGCGCTGGCGTGGTTACGAGGTACCACCCAAAAGCAACGCCAATTATGGATGGATATTAAATATGGTTTCCAAACTTTCTGAAAACGGAGTGGCTGGATTTATCCTTGCTAATGGAGCCTTAAGTGGTGGAGGTGATGAATATAAAATCCGCCGGAAACTGATTGAAAACAATTTGGTGGAAGCCATTTTGGTTTTACCCCGGAATTTATTTTACACCACCGATATTAGCGTAACCCTTTGGATTCTCAACAAAAACAAGAAAGAACAAAGCCGTACTATTGGCGATTTTACCCGCCAATACCGCGACCGGGAAAAGGAAATACTCTTTATGGATTTACGCCAAATGGGCGAACCCTTTGAAAAAAAATATACCCAATTTTCGATGGAAGATATTCGAAATATTGCAGCGACCTATCATCAATGGCAAACCTCTGGGAGGGAAGAAGCTCCTGATTCTTCCTATAGCAATATTACCGAATATTGCTACTCCGCAACATTCGATGAGGTAGCCAAAAAAGATTTCTCATTGGTCCCAAGTAAATATATCGAATTTGTAAACCGTGACGAAAACATTGATTTCGACGAGAAAATGCAAAGCCTGCAAACCGAATTCGCTGAACTACTCAAAGCAGAAGAACAATCAAAAAAAGAATTGCTGAACGTATTTAAAGAGCTTGGTTATGAAATCAACCTATAAACCGCCATTTACCATTAGCAGTAAGGCAATCAATCAGATTGCTGAGATTTCGGCACAAATTGAGCGCTACGCTATAAGAATGGAACAGGAAGATGGGCTGTTATTGCGTAAAATTAACCGCATTAAAACCATTCAGGGTTCATTGGCTATTGAGGGCAACACCCTTTCTGAAAGCATGATTACTGAAATTCTCGAAGGGAAACACGTTGTTGCCCCTTTGCGCGAGATTCAGGAAGTAAAGAATGCGATCAAAACATACGACGCGTTTACTGCATTAAATCCATATCGGATAAACGATTTGTTGAAAGCCCATGGTTTAATGATGGGGGCTTTAGTCGACGATGCAGGCCGTTTCCGCCGGGGAGGTGTGGGTGTTTTTGCAGGGGCTCAGGCAGTCCATATTGCACCGCCACCCGAACGCGTTCCGTTTTTGATGGATGATTTATTTGCATGGATCAAAGAATCGGATGATCATTTGTTGATTAAAAGTTGTGTCTTTCATTACGAGTTTGAATTTATACATCCGTTTAGTGATGGGAACGGCCGGATGGGTCGATTGTGGCAATCGCTTATCTTGTGTCAGTTGCATCCGATCTTTGAACATTTGCCCGTCGAAAATATTGTTTTTCAGAATCAGCATCAATATTATGAGGCTATCAGCCGGAGTACTAAGGAGACAGATTGCATCGCTTTTATTGAGTTTATGCTCGAAGAGATTCTTGCCACACTTAAAAAACGGCAAGGAGATCCTTTGGGTAATAAAAACAATGGCACTGTAAAGGACACTGTAAATGGCACTGTAAATTTTATTAAGGCCAATCCAAAAATTACGTTGGATGAACTTGCATTGAAATTGAATAAATCGCGAAGGACGATTTCCCGTATGATCAAAAAGTTACAGGAAGAGGGGATCATTTCACGCATAGGTTCCGACAAAACAGGATATTGGGAGGTGAAAAATGAGGCATAACTATCAGCGATTAGGTAATTATATCAAAGAAGTAAAAGTTCGTAATTCGGATTTAAAGGCTGAAGAGCTTCTTGGAATAAATATCGACAAATTTTTCATGCCTTCAGTTGCCAATATTGTTGGTACTGATATGTCTGTCTATAAGGTAGTAAAGAAAAATCAATTTGCTTGTAACCGAATGCATGTTGGAAGAGATTATCGGTTGCCAATTTCAATGTCCAGAAGTGATGATGAATTTATGGTTTCACCAGCTTACGATGTTTTTGAAATTAAAAACCCTGAAATTCTTTTGTGTGAATATTTGATGATGTGGTTTTCCCGGAAAGAATTTGACCGGAATGCGTGGTTTTATACCGATGCAGATGTTCGTGGCGGATTACATTGGAAGGCACTTTGTGATATGCAATTACCCATCCCATCCATTACCAAACAACGCGAAATAGTAAAAGAGTACAACACCGTCGTAAATCGGATAAAGCTAAATCAGCAACTGATCCGAAAACTCGAAGAAACGGCACAAGCCATTTACAAACAGTGGTTTGTCGATTTTGAGTTTCCAGATGAGAACGGAAATCCGTATAAAAGTAATGGTGGCGAAATGGTGGAAAGTGAATTAGGGGAAATCCCAAAAGGATGGGAAGTCATTTCAATAAAAGACTTCTGTACAGTTATGAAATCGGGAGGAACACCTAGTAGAGACAATCCAGATTTCTGGAATAGTAAAGATGTACCTTGGTTAAAAACTGGTGAATTAGGTAACGGGATAATAATTGAGTCCGAGGAATATATTTCTGAAGAAGGTTGCAAAAATAGTTCTGCTAAAAAATTGCCAATAAATACAGTTTTAATAGCAATGTATGGAGAAGGAAAACGAAAGGCCAAGTTGGGTTTTTAAAATTTGAAGCATCAACCAATCAGGCATGTTGTGCAATGATTTGTGACAATCTTAAAAAGGCTACCTTTCTATATTACTATCTTCAAATTAATAGAGATGAAATTGCAAATATGGCAAATGGTGGGGCTCAACCAAATCTTAGCAAAGCCCTTATTGAAGAATTACAAATTTTGAAACCAATTGACGTCGTATTAAATAAACATCCATTTCAAGAAATAATCAATTTAAGGGAATCGATCACTAGAGAAATATCGGGACTCAACAAAATAAAAGATTTACTTCTTTCCAAACTTGCGACAACAGAAAACTAAGGTACGGGCGTACCCTTGTGGTCGACCTGAAAATGTAAGGGCTGCCCTTGTGGCTGCCCCAATAAGATTAAAACAATGAATAAATACGACCCAAACATTCATCACCGCCGTTCTATCCGGTTAAAAGGATACGATTATTCGCTGGCCGGATTGTATTTTATAACCATTTGTACGCAGGACAGAATTTGTCGTTTTGGCGAAATTGTCGGGATGGGGTTCACCCCCGTCCAAATGATATTGAATGAATACGGGCAAATTGCGTATGATGAATGGGCCAAATTGTCCGAACGGTTTACAAATTTTGAATTGGATGTATTTCAAATAATGCCAAATCATGTTCATGGCATTATTTCGTTGAATGACGTAGGGGCAACCCTTGCGGTCGCCCCTAATGATACGAATGCACAAACAGGACAACCGCAAGGGTTGCCCCTGCCAACCATTTGCGATATTGTCGGGGCATACAAATCGTTGGTGGCAAATGAATGTTTAAAAATATTCAAAACAAAAAACGAAACAATGGGCAAATTGTGGCAACGAAATTATTACGAACACATTATACGCGATGAACAATCGTATCAACGCATTTCGCAATACATCCTTAACAATCCCATCAAATGGAAAGACGACAAATTTCATAAATCATGAACAGCAGTGAAATCCTAATCTACCAAAACCCCGATGGGAACATCAAAATAGATGTTCGCCTGGAGGACGAAACTGTTTGGTTGACACAAGACCAAATGGCAATGTTATTTGGAAAAGCCAGAACAACGATAACCGAGCATATTCAGAATGTTTTCAAAGAAGGCGAGCTGGATGAAAAAGTGGTATGTCGGAATTTCCGACTAACCACTCAACATGGCGCCATTGAAGGAAAAACGCAGGAAGTTTTAGTGAAAAATTAAAAAAGCCATGTCAGAAACCAACCGAATAGAATATAAGCAGGAACTCAACGACTCTCTGGAGAAAGAAGTGGTTGCCTTTTTAAATTACAGGGAGGGCGGTCAGGTATTTATTGGAATTGATAAAAATGGTATGGTGTTGGGTGTCGCCGATTCGGATGGGGACCAACTCAAAATAAAAGACCGGCTGAAACACAATATCTCACCTTCGTGTATGGGTTTATTCGATGTGGTGGCTGAGCAAAAAGAGGGTAAAAATATTGTCCGTATTATTGTAGCCTCAGGATCCGAAAAACCGTACTTTTTAAGAAAATTCGGGATGACCGAAAAAGGCAGTTTCATACGCATTGGCTCTGCATCGGAACCTATGCAGCAAAAAATGATTGATGATTTATTTTCCAAACGAACCCGAAACTCCATAAGCAAAATAAAGTCGAACAGGCAGGATCTGAGTTTTGAACAACTTAAAATCTATTACGAAGCCAAAGGGAGCAAACTCAATGTTAAGTTTGCCCAAAATCTGGAATTACTTAACGAGGATGGATTTTTTAATTATGCCGCCTATCTCCTGGCCGACAATAATGGCACCTCCATTAAAGTAGCCAAATATAAGGGCAAGGATCGGGTAAATCTGATTGAAAACAACGAGTATGGGTATTGCTCTCTGATTAAAGCGACCAAACAAGTGCTCGATAAGCTGGAGTTAGAGAACAAAACATATTCGAAAATTACACCCAAAGAAAGAGAAAATCAAAGGCTTTGGAATCCCATCGCTTTGAGAGAAGCGGTAATCAATGCCATCATCCACAATGACTATACCAATGAGGCGCCCCCAAAATTCGAAATATTTGATGATCGTATTGAAATTACCTCTGCAGGAGGTCTGCCCGAGGCATTGACTCAGGAGGAATTTTTCGAGGGCGTTTCCATTCCAAGAAATAAAGAGCTCATGAGGATATTCAAGGATTTGGATATGGTTGAGCAGTTAGGTTCAGGAGTTCCCAGAATTCTGGAGCATTATGGCAAGGAATCTTTCAGGTTTATGCCGAACTTTTTGCGGATGACTTTGATGACTCAAATTGATATTTCGGCAGGTGATACAATAGATGATAATATTGGTGGCACAATTGGTCATGTAAATGAAGAAGAGAGAGGTGGTCAAGTTGGTGGTCAAGTTGGTGGTCAAGTTGGTGGTCAAGTTGATAATTTAACTGAAAGACAAAAGGAAGTTTTTAATATTATTCTTAGTAATAAAAAAATTTCCCGAAAACAACTCTCCGAAAAACTTGGCATAAATGAATCTGCTATTCAGAAACATATAGACGCCTTGAAAAGGAAAAATATTATTGAAAGAGACAGCGCAACAACAGGTCAATGGATAATTAAAGTATAAAGATGAAGTTCGCCGAAGAAAAATTAGAACGTGTTTTTGTCGAATTGCTGGGGAACGAAAAATATCCCCATTTCCATGGTGATTCGATTGTGCGGTCAGTGGATGAGGTACTGATTGAAGATGATTTAATGCATTATTTGCTTACCAAATACCAGAATAAACATCTCACCAAAACAGAAGCCAAATCAATTGTTCTTCAGCTAAAAACATTGCCCTCTTCAGATCTTTACGAAAGCAACAAAAAAATTCTCCGTTGGTTATCCGATGGTTTTATTCTGAAACGCGAAGACCGGAACCAAAAGGATATTCATATTGAACTTATCGATTACAATGGTTTGGAGGCTCAGCTTACCAACACTGATCTAGATACAGTGGTGGCCGATCCAGTTGTGAAATTTCCTCCGGATTATAACAACTACAAATTTGTCAATCAGCTCGAAATTGTTGGCAACGAAAAGCGCATTCCCGACGGGATTATTTATATCAACGGCTTACCCATTGTGGTATTCGAGTTTAAAAGCGCCATTCGCGAGGAAGCCACCATTTATGATGCCTTTAAACAACTAACCGTTCGCTACCGGCGGGATATTCCGGAATTGTTTAAATACAATGCCTTCTGTGTAATCAGCGATGGCGTAAACAACAAAGCCGGTTCATTCTTTGCCCCTTACGAATTTTTCTACGCCTGGCGAAGAGTCCTGGGAACGGTGAAACTCCAACTTCACCATGATGCCCAAGGGATCGACAGCATGTACACCATGATTCAGGGAATGTTTAACCAGAATCATTTGCGTGATATTATCCGGAACTTCATCTATTTTCCCGATAGCTCAAAGAAAAACGAGAAAATTGTTTGTCGCTATCCTCAGTATTATGCAGCCAAACGCCTCTACGAGAACATCAAATTAGCACAGCGTCCAAACGGTGACGGGAAGGGTGGCACCTACTTTGGGGCCACTGGTTGCGGGAAAAGCTTCACAATGCTTTATCTCACGCGGTTGTTAATGAAGAGTGAATACTTCGAAAGTCCGACCATCGTTTTAATAACTGACCGCACCGATCTCGACGACCAGTTATCCGGTCAATTTACAAATGCCAAAAAGTTTGTTGGCGATAATACAATTGTGAGTGTTGAGAGCCGGGCCAATTTGCGGGAGTTGGTACAAGGTCGTCAAAGCGGAGGTGTGTTCCTGACAACAATTCATAAGTTTACTGAAGACACCGAATTGCTTACCGACCGGAATAATGTGATCTGTATTTCGGACGAAGCACACCGAAGCCAGGTAAACCTCGACCAGAAAATCAGGGTAACTGAAACCGGAGTTACCAAAACTTTTGGGTTTACCAAATATCTGCACGACTCATTGCCCAATGCAACCTTTGTCGGTTTTACAGGCACCCCCATAGATGCTACGCTCGATGTTTTTGGGAAAGTTGTGGATGCCTACACAATGACCGAATCGGTCAAAGATGAGATCACAGTGCGTATTGTTTATGAAGGGAGAGCTGCCAAAATTGCCCTTAAAAACGGGGAACTCGAGAAAATTGAAAAGTATTACGAAGAAGTTGCCTTAGCGGGAGCCAACGAATATCAAATCGAAGAAAGCAAAATCGCCACGGCAAATATGAATGCCATTCTAGGCGATCCCCATCGCTTACAGGAATTGGCAAAGGATTTTGTAACCCATTACGAAAACCGGGTTTCTGAAGGGGCAACGGTAAAAGGGAAAGCCATGTTTGTATGCAGTACGAGGGAAATTGCATACGAATTGTATAAAAATGTTATTACCTTGCTGGGTGAAAGGAGCTCCAGCTCCTCCTTTGAATCCTTTAATTATGCCTCCTCATTCACAACAAAATATGGAAAGCCTGAAGAATGGCACACGGGACATTTGCCCCATCGGAACAAGGAGGGTTTAGTTCAATTTATTACCTTTCGCTTAGCTGACAGCCTTCCGCAAAATGTTTTGCGTGAAATTGAAAAAGAGCTAAAAGATGTATTTGAAACAGATATTGAATCTCATAGACGGAAAAAACATCAGCAATGGTTAGACAATGGATTGGGTTGTTGTGCGTTATCAAATCCGGATATGGCCCAGGTTGTGCAGGATGCCTTGAAATATCACGATGGTGAAAAATATAATCTTTTGGCATGGAGTATTATGCCCAACCATGTACATGTGTTAATCAAAACAAAAGATAATCTGAGTAAGATTATTCAGTCGTGGAAGTCATTTACAGGCAAATGGGCATTGGCAAATAATAAGAAATATCATTTGGAGATTCCTGCGGGCGCCAGTGAGTTTTGGATGCCGGAATATTGGGACCGGTTTATCAGGGATGAAGAGCATTTTAACAACACGGTTAAATATATCCTCAATAATCCGCAAAAGGCAAATTTGCCGAAGAAAAGTACTGCTTTTATATTTAAGGGATGCACCATTTCAGATAAGATGAAGCAGGAACTTCATCCCTCCCAGATAAAAATGATTATGACACGGGGAAAGGATGATGACGAAACTTTCTACAAACTGTTAGGAACAAAGGATTATCGCAAAGAGTTAGACCGTCAGTTTAAAGATGGAAAATCGAACTTCAAAGTAGCCATTGTGGTTGATATGTGGCTCACCGGATTTGATGTGCCGTTTTTGGATACCATGTATATTGACAAACCCATTCAGCAGCACAATTTAATACAGACCATCTCGAGGGTAAACCGGAAATTTGAAGGAAAAAATAAGGGACTGATTGTCGATTATATCGGAATCAAAAAGCAAATGAACCTGGCGTTAGCCAAATATAATAAAGGAGACAAAGACAATTTTGAGGATATTGCCGAATCGATCATCATTGTGCGGAATCATCTGGATCTGCTGGCAAAGCTGTTTCACACGTTTGATAGTTCAAAATATTTCAATGGCACTACCCTGCAGCAGCTCAACACTCTGAATATGGCAGCTGAATTTGCGCAGAAAACAAAGGATAACGAAACCCGTTTCATGGGTCTTGTAAAACGGTTAAAGGCCGCTTACGATATTTGTGCAGGGAGCGAGCAAATTACCCATCTGGAGCGGGATCATATCCATTTCTATCTGGCTGTTCGATCCATTGTATTCAAACTCACCCGGGGAAATGCACCTGATACCGCACAAATGAATGCACGTGTCCGTGAAATGATCAAAGATGCCCTCGAAAGTGACGGCGTTCAGGAAATATTCAAATTGGGGGATGACACGAAAACGGGTCAGGATCTTTTTGATGAAGATTACCTGGCAAAAATCGATAAAATAAAACTGCCCAATACAAAAATCAAGTTACTACAACAGCTGTTGGCAAAAGTTATTGCAGAAATAAAGAAGGTAAATAAGGTTAAAGGGGTCGATTTTACCAAAAAGATGCAGGTCCTTGTGGAAAGATATAATGAGCGTGACGAGAGTGATATTTTGCGCAGCGAGGTTTATGAGGAAATGGCAGAACAATTGACCAATTTAATCTGGGAGGTACATCAGGAATTTTCCGCCGGCGACTTGTTGGGCATAGACTTTGAAGAAAAAGCCTTTTATGATATTCTCAAAGAACTTTGTGTGAAGTATGACTTCAAATATCCCGAAGATCAGTTAATTGAACTGGCAAAGGCTGTCAAGGAACTGGTTGAGAGCCAGGCTAAATTCCCGGATTGGAATAAACGTGACGATATAAAGTCGGCATTAAAAGTAGGTTTGATACTATTGCTGGATGAGTTTGGTTATCCACTGGTTGAACGGGATGAAGTGTACCAGGACATCTTCGAACAGGCTGAGAATTTTAAAAAAAACTCAATAAGATATGAATGAACTAAGGCCTTTTTGGCGAAGGATATTTACATTTAACTGGAAATTCGGACTCTTTTTGATTCTGCTGGTTTGCATACCCCGGTTTGTGCTGGTGCTTCATGCCAATGAAACAGGGAATTACGGATCGATCGGACTGATCATGGTCATCTCTGCCCTGGCGCCGTTTGTGTTCCTGAATAATACAGGCTGGCAACAAATCGGGATTACCAAACCTCAAAAATATCACTGGCTTCTGATCGCGTTCGCTGCCGGATTGGCAATGAGCATCCTTCTTTACTATTTAGGGGAGTTACTCTATGGAAGTTCTTACGAAAACTGGTATGTTTATATCGGGAAATCGTATAAAATACCCCCCGGAATAGATCAGCATAGCAAGAACATCTTATTTTCAGTCATGGCTATAACCGGCATGACCTTCAGTCCGATCGGGGAAGAGTTGTTTTTCAGGGGAATTGTCCATGCCGGTTTTGCCAAATCTATCGGTGAGAAAAGGGCATCTCTGGTGGATAGTTCTGCATTCGCACTCACTCATATATCGCACTTCGGACTCATTTTTATCAATAGTCAATGGAGTTTTCTTGTTGTTCCGACCTTAATCTGGGTTGGAAGCATGTTCCTGGTAAGCGGGTTGTTTTTACGGGTTAAAAGATATTCGGGTTCAATCCTGGGAGCGATCGTTTGTCATGCCGGATTTAACCTGGGAATGATCGGATGCATCTTTTACGGGATATTCTAAAAATGAATGTCTTATTATACTTGTTTGCGGCTTTGCGGCTTCGCGAGAACTTTTTTTTATCACTCTCAAAGTCGCCAATTCGCAGAGGATCACGAATGGGATTTACATTTTTAACACGTTCAAAACATATATATGGCCATATAATTCCAACGACATAATTAGTAATCCATGAGAATAAATTTACCTGAATTGATTGAAGAGAATGTTATCACACAGCAGGTTGCAGATAACATCTCGAATTTTTATTTCAAGAAAAAGAAAAAGGGGTCAACAAGCTTTTTGTAATTTTTGGTGTTCTGGGTGCATTATTGGTCGGACTTGGGATATTGTTGATTATTGCCCATAATTGGGATACCTTAACCCTTAATATTAAGGCGATTCTGGCATTTGTACCCTTATTGGTTGCCCAGATTCTTTGTGGCTGGTTACTGGTCAAGTAGAGCGACAGCATGGCCTGGAAGGAAGGTGCATCAACATTGCTGTTTCTTTCAGTCTGAGCCAGCATCTCACTGGTCAGTCAGATTTATCACATTTCGGGTGATCTGAGTACATTCTTACTGGTATGGATGAGTTTGTCTCTTCCTGTGATCTACCTGATGAATTCTTCATTTGCGTCATAACTTTACCTGATTGGCATAACCTGTTATTCGTGCGAAGCCGGATATTGGTCCAACCAGATAGATCAGCCCTATCTTTACTGGATCCTGTTAATCCTGGCAATACCTCACTATTTGATGCTCGTTAAACGTAATAACGAAGGCAATTTTGTGAGATTTCATAATTTATTGATTGTCATGTCCATTGTAATTTCATTAGGGACTCTGTCAAAAGCTAATTACGAATTAATGTACATCGCATACTTAAGTTTGTTTGCGATATTTCTGCTTATCGAAGGGATCCCTTTATTTCAAAAAAGTAAGGATCGCAATCTGATTTTTGACTTAGTTGGTTTTTCCGGAAGTCTGATTATTCTTTTTATTCTTAGTTTTAGCCGGTTTTGGAATCATCTCTCCATTACGCATCTCTCTTTTGATCAGCTCTTGATCTCAAGGGAAATGATTCCGGTATTGCTAACTACCCTGATTGCTTCGGCGCTCCTCTACAAAAACATCAGAACTCAAACATTGTCCAGGATCAGACCTATCGCGTTTTTATACCTGATCTATATTTTGATATATGTCTTTTTTGGATCAATGCCCTCATTGGCAATCATTTTTATAAATATGCTCATTCTATTTCTGGGTGTATCGACTATTATTATTGGTTTACAGTTGAATCATATTGGAGTCTTAAACCTTGGATTGCTGATTATCACAATATTGATCATATGCAGGTTCTTTGATACTGAATTAAGTTTTATGCTTCGGGGATTTTTATTTATAAGTGTGGGTATTGGTTTTTTCCTAATGAATTACAGGATGTTAAAAAGCAGAAAAAATGAGAACTAGAACTATTCTGATCGTTGTTTTTATTATTGTTTCTTTGGTTCAATTGGCTGTTCCGGCTAATATGATTTATAAATATCAGCATATCCTGACTTTTGGAAAGGAGTTTAAATTTAAGATTGCACCCGTTGACCCTTCAGATCCATTTCGGGGCAAATTTGTCAGGCTGCGGATGGAGGCGGATAATGTCAGAGTTGATAGTCTGAATGATTGGCAATCCAAGGAGGTAATCTATCTTAAAATAGAAACCCAGCCTGATGGATTTGTGCGTGTTTTTGATCTTTCAAGGGAAAAACCGCAAATGGGAGGAGATTTCATTAAAGCCAGGGTTGATTATGAAACGGATAATTCGGTTGTTATCGAATATCCCTTTAATAAATATTATTTAGAGGAATCCAAAGCCCCGGAAGCTGAAAGATTGTATTTTAAGGCCTCAAGGGATACCGCAAATGCCAGTTTTGTTACTGTTAATGTAATGGACGGAGGGGCCGTTTTAAAGGATCTGATCATTAAAGGGAAATCAATTAAAGATTTACAATAGCGGAAAAGTACCGATATTTAAGGAACAACTTAAAAAAACTGTTAAAAAAGTATATTTGAACCTCTTTTGCCCGTAGGGCATACATTTCCATAGAAAAAAATTCAAAGACAATAATTGTCCGTTAGGACATTAACAATATGCGGGTTAATTCCCTACGGGAAAATTGGTTTCAGGATTATTCTTTTCTATGAATATTGATCTCCTACGGAGAATTTAAACAGGTTTTTGTGATATGCTTCAATAATCTGATTCTTGTTATTTTTTATTATCAGAAATCTATCTCTTGTATTTTGAACGTAATAGAAGAATAAATCCCTCTAAGTTCGGTAAACCTGTTAATTATCCTAATTTTACTAATCTTATTTCAGATTATTATGAATTTGTATTCGCATCACTGGAAATCATTTATCCGCAACGAGCGATGGCGAAGGAATTTGCTGACCAAAATTCTGTTTGGGATCCTAATCCTGTATTTTATCGTTCTGTTCCTGGTTCTTGGGTTAAATATTGGGAGAATATTAAGGCAACTGGAAGGAGATCCGGTTGACCGGTTCAATTCTTTCCTGCTTTGGTATTTGCCGGTAGATTTGTTCCTCAGGTGTTTATTTCAACCCTTACCGACCGTTGAAATATTACCCTATTTAAGATTACCTATCCACCGAGGACAAATTGTTAAATATCTGCTTCATCGCAGCTTGATGAACCTGTTTAATCTGATCCCCTGGTTCGTAATCATCCCTTTTGCTATTCAGATACTTTTACCTCAATCGGGGCCTGGAATAGTCGTGATTTATTTGACAGTAATGACATTACTCTTACTATTCAATAATTTTCTAGCCGTTTTAATCGGATTTATGATTCAAAAGAGACCAATTCTCTATGTTATTCCATTCGGTTTGCAGGCATTGATCATTTCATTGAATAATTGGGGATTTCCGGTTTCGGTTTTGTCAGTTTCCTTTGGAAAATATATCCTCGATGCAAATCCGGCGCTGCTGGGGACTTTACTTTCAGCCATTTTACTGATTATTTATGCCACAAGCCGGTTATTATCCCGAAATTTTTATATTGATGAGATTCAATCAAAGAAGGAGCGAAAGAACTTCATCACACTAATCGGGGAAAACCAGTTTAAACAATTCGGAGAAATTGGCCGCTATCTATCATTGGAAATTAGTTTGTTGGTGCGGAATAAACGCCCCCGTCAAATGATGGTTATGGTTCCTATTATAATCATCTATTTTATGTTCATTATTTCAAATTCGAAACACCCTTTTGGTCCGTTTTTTAATTTAATCGTTGTGACCTCGCTGATAGGCTATGGTGCTAACAATTATGGCCAGTTTATATTCAGCTGGGAGAGTTCTTATTTTGACTGTATTATAGCCCGAAAAAATAGCTTTGCAAATTATGTAAAAGCCAAATATTACCTGTTATCTGCTTTATCCATCCTGTCATTCATTCCGCTTTTCATCTTTTTTGGATATATGCAGACAATTGATCCTTACCTGATTTGTTCGGTCTTAATCTTTATCCTGGGCGTCAATAGTTTTATCATCCTGTTTTTTAGCACGTTTAATGATGGGCGAATGGACCTGAGCAGGAGCCGGTTTTTTAATTACCAGGGGATTAAAGGGAATCAGTTTATGCTATCCCTGATTTTCATTTTTCTACCAATCGGAATTTTCAGCCTGTTTAAGTATTATTTTAATCCTGTTATCGGGGAGATAGTGATCGCCATTTCTGGTTTGATCTTTATCATCCTGAGCAAGTGGTGGATAAAAAGTATAATTGTTCCCCAATTTCAAAGACGGAAATACAAAAACCTGGATGGATACCGTAACCTTTCACTATAAATCAGCAGGAATTATGATTGCAATAAATAATCTCGGGAAAGCCTATAACCAAAGAATAGTTCTGTTTATTCATGAATTGGTTATAAGTAAGGGTGAAATATTCGGGTTGGTTGGGAATAATGGTGCAGGGAAAACCACTTTACTTCGGCTCCTGCTGGATCTGATCAAGGCTGATAAGGGATCTGCGATTTCAGGCGATTTTGAAATCGCCACGTCAGAAAAATGGAAAGACTATACCGCTTCGTATCTGGACGAGGGATTCCTGATTGATTTTCTCACACCGGAAGAGTATTTCCATTTTATTGGCGAAGAATATGGATTTACGAGAACTCAGATCGATGGAAGGTTATCAGAGTATAAAGGGTTCTTCAATGATGAGATTTTGGGGCAACGAAAAAAGTTTATCCGGGAGTTTTCGAAGGGGAATAAGCAAAAGATTGGCATTGTTTCAGCCTTGATTACCAATCCTAAGGTCATCATTCTGGATGAACCGTTTAACAGTCTTGATCCCACTTCACAGATTTTACTAAAGCGGATTCTGGTTGATTATAATAAAAAAACAAATGCCACAATAATTATCTCCAGTCATGATCTTAACCACATTACTGACGTAAGTCATCGAATAGTTCTTATCGAAAAGGGACTTATTATCCGTGATTTACAGAATGATGGTGGCGCTCTGGCTGAACTTGAAAGCTATTTTTCAGCCTGACAAATAATCAATTTTAAATCGGTCTAAATTAGAACGATTTAGCTTAAGAACTGCGCGATTTAAATTTATTTTGATTATACTTAACCAGCTAATTTACATCCGCTTGGAATAGTCCGGATTTGAGAATCTACTACCAACATCAGGCATTGAATCAGGGCTGTTCATTTGGTCAATAACTAATTAAATTATTATCCAATGAGAACACGACAAATTCTTTTTATGCTCTTCTTATGTGCAATTGCTCTCAGGGCAAATGCTCAGATTGATGTTAAACCGGATGGGAGCACTCCTTCGCTGCTCTCTTATTCGAAATTCGACTTTACTCCGGGCGAAAAGGTGATCTTTTACGATGATTTCACCGAAGCCGCGGTAGGCGATTTCCCTGCAAGCTGGAATACCAATGCAACCGGTGAAGTGGTCACGACCAACTTATTTCCCGGAAACTGGTTTAAAATTATGGGGAAAGGATCGATCTCACTGGAAGAAGGTGTCCAGTTGCCGGACAATTACACCATTGAATTTGATGTTATTCCACATGCCAGCGGGAAAGATTTTGAGAACTTTAATTTTGGATTCTACCTGTATTGTGCAACAAATCCGAAGGATCTGAATGAAGGGGGAGCAGTTCCCGGGAAAGTGGGGATAAAAATGGAGTTTGGCTCACGCAGTTCCTACAGTGGTTACAACGAAAACGGATACACGATGGAATCGTCGAAGGATGATGCAGCGATGAAACCTGATATCAAATATCGACTCTCATTCTGGGTACAAAAAACCAGGCTCAGGGTTTATCTGGACCAGGAAAAGATTTTTGATCTACCTAAAATAATGACTCCCGGCTATGTCTATAATATGATGCGTTTTGAAGTTTGGGATGCCGGCAATCCTTTGGTAACTAATTTCAGGGTTGCAACAGGACTACCTGATATGCGGAACAAACTACTGACTGAAGGGAAGCTGGTAAGTTATGGCATCTATTTTGATGTGAATAAGGATGTTGTAAAACCTGAATCATTTGGCACCCTGAAAGGGATTGCAGATGTGCTGAATGAAAACAAGGGTGTCCGGGTAAAAATTATTGGGCATACTGACAGCGACGGTGCTGTCGCACTTAATCTGGACCTGTCGAAACGCAGGGGAGCTTCGGTTAAAAATGAACTGGTAAAAAGTTTTGGAATCGATTCTTCCCGCCTTGAATCTGACGGATTGGGTGCGACCAAACCTGTCGCACCTAATGATACTCCGGTTAACAAAGCTCTGAACAGGAGGGTGGAGTTTATAAAATTATAAACATCAAAAAGGGCAAAACTTAGCCAATCGCAGAGAATTCAGATCAATCACGAACTACGAAAAAAAAATGTCGCAATTATTTTACGAATCAGGTTAACAATTCTAAAATCATTAAGCCATGTTCCCATTACTAATCCGAAGGATTATACCCGGACATTTGAAGGTTCACGGAATTAGTCTGTTTTATACGTTCTTTATTTCGTCCATTCTACCTCTGTCCGCACAGGAATCAAAGCTTCTGAACGATAAGCCCGGTACTTTTAAACTCGCAAATTATGGCGTTTATGATCAAACTAATTGTGGTTTTACTAAGGGAGAAACCTCAGCAAATACTCAGAAACTACTGGCATTAACAGATGCGATCAGGAAGAACCCTGTTCTGAACAATCCCAGGGGATTCGATGGCAAGGCGGATAAGACAAATTGGAAGTGTGATCCGAAGAATGGTTATGGGATTCCTTCCGAAATCTGCATCCAGTTTTGCAGCTGGAGTTTGGAGAAAGGTAAAGAAGTTTGCTGGTCCGGCGAACCACCGTATTGGACCTTGAATATTAACCGTCTGAGGACCTTGGGCGCTGCTGGATTCAACGAAACCACCGATGAACCATCACATCCCAGAGCGGGATTTAATATGGAACAATGGGAGAAAGCTGCGGAAAAAGTTAATGAGTTCTTTTATCCTCCCGGAAAGAAGGAGATCCTGGAACCTGGTCTGGACCGGTATAATGGAATTTTTATGGTGGTTTATAATCCTGAAAGACCCCCTTATTGGTTGCCGGTTACGATTCGTGAGACTTTTGCTTTACTCTACGATTACTGGAGGAAGCATCCCGTACAGGAGACCTCTGAAACCATGGTAAGGATGCTTGATAAAGAATATGCCACTTTTTCGGGACCCGAACTTGATGGTTATGCCTATTTTGGGGATTCTAACTCCATCTTTCGTATCGGAACAAATAATACCCAATTACCGGTTATGCGTGTTAATCCGGCATACTGGAACAGAGGTTTACCCCGTTCGGCAATCCAGTTTCTCACGTTTGATTGTCCCTCAGACAAAAAAATGATCAGGGTTGAGAAAGAGGAACGGTTGAAAAACAATAATGGCTATTACCATTTAAGCAGGTTTATTGAGACACTTGACTGCCATATGCTGGTTCCGCTGATCGACAGGTAAAAATGGTTTGAAATAGAGTTCATTGATAATCTATTTAATGGAACAATGCATTTGCCGGAACCATCTGGAATTTAACTCCCGGCCCTTCCCAGGTCAGATTAAGGCTTTTGGCCAGACCCAACTGACAGTAGTCAACTTTAATTGGGTGCCATCCTTTTTTAAGGCCGATTTTGGAATCGAGGATCTGGGTCCTGTGGCCGCCGTCATTGTCGATGATCTCCATACCGTTGAGGTATAAAATAGCGCCATCGTTGGCCTCCAGTGTGAACGTGTATACTCCCGTTTCAGGAACATTCAGGTACCCTTCAAGGTTATAACCGAACGAACGGTCATCTTTAATGGCATCGACGTTAAACGTTGTTAAAACACCAGTATCGAGAATAGGTGCCGTTTTCTGGTCCCGCGCACTTCTGACCCCGTTACCCTCACGATAGATATATTTCACACCTGGTTTAAGTCCTGAAACATCCACCGCTTCAAGCATTGGAATTTGTTTGAACTGAACTGTCACCGGATAACCCGGGGAAATACCCTGAACATAACTCCTGGTTTTCAACATCGCAGGTTTGGTGAGATATATAGGTTCAGTATAAGGTATCGATTGCTCAGTAGGTTCTGATCCGTCAAGAGTATAATAGATTTTTGCCCCAGGTTCGGTTCCCGAAAGCCGGATTGTTCTGTTATCCCGGAAAAGGATATCCCGAAAATCGATTTTGGGAGTTGCGGCATACCTGAACTTCCTGGCCGGGGAGTAGGGGCGGTCTTCTTTGCGGACTCCCCATGTCTGACCGGGTGCATTGCCCATTTCAAAACTGATTTTGCCGCCCTTCTGAATATCGTAGTCTGTTAAATAGCTCTTTGAATAGGGTTTGCCGTTCAGGTTGGCTGACTGAATAAATTGGTTTGTTTCACTGTTTTTGCCTGCGATGATCTCAAAGCTTTTCCCGTTTTCAAGATTGATTTTAACTTTATCGAACACAGGACTTCCGATTACGTAATAATCCAATCCTGGAGTAACGGCATAAATACCCATGGCGCTCATCACATACCAGGCCGACATCTGTCCGCAATCTTCATTTCCTTCTATACCGTCAGGTTTGTTGGTGTAAAGGGTTGAGAGTATTTGGCGGGTCATTTTCTGGGTTTTCCAAGGAGTTCCGGCATAATTATAGAGGTATGCAATATGATGACTCGGTTCATTGCCATGGGCGTACTGCCCGATAAGCCCGGTGACGTCTGCCACATTGATTTTGGAATAATCGGTCCTGACGGAGAAACAGGAGTCGAGCCATGTGTCAAAGACCTTATCGCCACCCATCAGGTCGATCAGCCCCTCAATATCCTGAGGAACGAATGTCGAATACTGGTAAGCATTTGCTTCCGTATAATGATTGATCGTCTCTCTGGGATCGAAATTGTCGACAAATTTGAAATTGCTTTTGCGGCCTCTCATGAAGTTCACCTCTTTCGAGAAGACATTTTTATAGAAATCGCCGCGCTGGCTGTAGTAAAGGTTATCTTTTTCATTGAAATCATTTGCCAGCCGGGTTACGCACCAGTCATCGTAGCTGCATTCGAGGGTCCGCGAAACCGATTGCCCCTTGAGGTCGGAAGGGATAAAGCTATATTGCAGGTAGAGGTCTTTCTCCGGCCGGATATTGTCATTGGTCAGCTTTTTCATCGCCGTAAAGGCTTTCTGAACATCATAATTGCGGATTCCCTTGACGTAGGCATCAGCCAGGACCGAGAGACTATGGTAGCCGATCATCGGTGGTTCCTCACCTTCAACCCCGTCAAACTCCATAATCAACATCCTGCCATTGTGGTCATACCGTTCGAGGAAAGTCCTGATAAACTGGGTTGTCCGTTCCCTGTTGATGATGGTGTAAAGCGGGTGTAGCGCCCTGAATGTGTCCCAAAGGGAGAAATTGGTATAGTTGTCGAAATCTGATGCCGTATAGATTTGCCCGTTTGTACTGTGAAACTTCCTGTCAGTATCCATATAAATATTGGGATGGATCATCGAATGATAAAGCGAGGTATAAAACAGGATTTGCTCCGTTTGGGTTCCCCCTTCAATCTCAATTTTGCCCAACTCCTTATTCCATGTTTTTCGGGCCTGCTCCCTGACCTGATTAAAGTCCCAACCTTTGAGTTCCGTTTCCAGATTATTTCTTGCCCCTTCAATGCTGACCATGGATATTCCGACTTTGAGAAGGACCGGTTCTTCAGCCCGGGTATCGAACCGGAAGAACCCTTTGATGTTATCCCCTTTCAGGGTGTCCTGTCCGGTCAGAATCTGATCATCCTTAGCCAGTTCAAAGCTTTTAAAAGGCTTTGAAAAACGGGCCGCAAAATAAACCCGGTGATTATTGCACCCTGATATTTCATTTCCCTGAACTGTTGCAAAACCATTTTCAATCTTTAAATAGATTCCTGATCCCATAGATTCGGGAAAGGTATACTTGTATAATCCTACACGGGTTGTTGAGGTAACCTCAGCCAGGATGTGGGTATCCTCCAGTTTAATCCTGTAATAACCCGGTGAGGCTGTTTCGTCGCTATGTAAAAATCGGGATGAATATCCTCTCTTCAGACCGGCAGCAAATAACTCTTTTTCGACGGTAGGCATAAACAAAACATCCCCGGGTGCGCCGTCACCGCCACCAGCCATTCCGCTGAGGTGAGTCTGGCTGAATCCATAAATTACCCCCGATTTTTGATCCTTTGAATAAATCAAATAAGGACCGGGCTGAATCATCCCGTAGGGAAGGACGGGACCCTGAAAGGTATTCCCACCGCCAATAGTTCCGACAAACGGATTAACCATTCGGGTAAAATCGCGTTTCAGGCTTTTATCCCTGGCAAATGTGCTGAAAGCAATTAATCCAAAGGAAAACAGGCACAGTATTTTGAAGATTCTCATGGCAATGGGTTAAACATTTCCTGGTCTGGAAACAAAATCATTTTTCAGAAAAATCAATCATAACATTGGTCTCCTTAAATCCTTTGGAACGGAAAGCGAGGTAGATAATCCCTGCAATCATCCAGGTTCCGCCGATGACAAAGGTCTTCAGCGGCAAATTAAGCCAAATTCCCAGACAAAAGACAAATCCGATCCCGGCCGGGAGAAAATCGATCAGAAACCCTTTGATTGTTTTGACTTCAGCCTTCAGGAAGTACTCCCTCAAGGATGCAACATTCACACCCATAAATGCAAAAAAGGCTCCAAAATTAATCAAAAGGGCAGCCTCCTCGTAATTCAATGAGACGGCACCTAACAGCACCAGGACTCCGACAATCATGATATTGTAGTTTGGAGAGGCGTGCTTCTTGTCGAGGTGTCCAAAGACTTTTTTGGGTATAACCCCATCGCGGCCCATTCCATAAAGGAGGCGTGATGCACCCAGTTGTCCGGCGGCGCCCGATCCGATACTTGCAAGAAGCAGGATAATTGAGAGAGACCCGTCTAATATTGGTCCGCCAACACGATGAGCCACCGACATGATTGCCGTATCCAGCGCGTCGTTTTGCGCGGTTGCATCAGATAATCCCTGGGTAAACGAAGCCCAGTCGGGCCATGATAATTGTGCAAGGTAAATTTGCGATCCACTCCAGACACCGGTAATCAGGCAGGTCAGCACGGCACCAATCATGATATTTCTCCGGGGATTTTTTACCTCTTCAGATAAAGTCGTAATCCCGTCAAACCCGATATAGGTTAAAGCAGCCAGGGCAGTTGCAGATCCAACGGCTCCTACTGAAAAAGTCTCCGGGTTATAAAACGGACGAACCGAGAACAGCCCCGCAAATCCATTCTTAATCAGGATATAACGTATGGCAGCCGCCATAAAGTAGAAGACAACCACGCTCATGACGATCATCAGAATTGAATTGGTTCTTGAGGCCATCCTGATTCCCATAAGATTTATCCAGGTGAAACCAATGACAAAGAAAATGATCCAAAACGCGTAAGGAATGAAAGGTAACATATGGTTTGCCGTGATACTGGTGTAAATGACACAAATGATCGGAATAAACATGTAATCCATGAACATCGACCAGCCGGAAACAAATCCAAGATAAGGATGTAACCCTTTTCCAACATAGGTATAGGCTGATCCTGCGGACGGAAACCGGTTGGCCATCTTTCCGTAACTAATTGCCGTAAAGATCATCGCGACCATCGCAATGAGGATTGTCGTCGCGGCATGTCCTTTTGAGATGTCATTGGCATGACCAAACAAGGGCAATGCGGCAACCGGCTGAATGAGAATAATTCCGTAAATGACAATATCACGTAAGGATAAAACTCTTAGTAACTTAACTTCTGAAGTAGTTTCTTGATTAGACATTTTCTCTGTTTTACTTTTTAAGATTAAAATTTCACATTAATTCACGGCCTGCTCATATTCTCCTTACTATGACATTGATTGCAAATGTATCAAATCCTGTTAATCGGGGAAATTCCTGAGTTTTTTTGTCTGTTTTTAAGGCTCTTTTGATTTAAACAAGATGGATTCCGGGATAGGCTGATATTTAATTTCATCGGAGCTATAGGCCACCAGCAGTGCTTTGCTACCGCCACTTTGAAAATATTCTACACGGATTTTGTGTTTCCCGGGATTAAGCGTGATCGAATTGCCGATCTCTTTGGTTCCGTGTTCCCCATCGTTGTCAACAATCAAATGATCGTCGATATACAACTTACTTCCATCGTTGGAGGAGATGTAAAACGTATATTTCCCGGCTTTATCAATCCGGATAAACGATTTAAACTGAAGTGCAAAATTTACCTTTGGAATGGCAATTTTTCCCATTCCAAATTGAAAAACAGTGCCTCTGGATGCCGGTTTTAATTTTTCCATATCAGGGATCTTGGTGAATGCCCCATTATAAAGTGACCACATGATACCATTCTTTGCCGGGTTCACAAAGTTGTAGATCGCTTTTGACTGATTACTGGGATGGGACCCCAGAAGGAATGCCTGAGCCCGAACAACCGTGTTCCCGGATATTTCGAAGGGTGCGCTGAATATCGGGGAAGTTTCATTGACATCACTTCCGTCTGTGGTAAAATGTATTTTTGCGGCACTTTCTGCGCAGCTAATTTTAACGGTCAGTTTATTGCCCGTGTTCAGAACGGTATCTTTTGGGGTTATTACGGGAGTTGATACATAGGCTCCGGTGATTACCTTTTTCGCGCCGCCGGAGATGAAGGAGTATTTCCCGGACTTGATCTCAAAAACCTCACGGTCATCTTCCCATTTAATAAATTTGATGCAAACACCTTTTGATGCCGGTTGATTCCCTTCAATCACCTCTTCCTTGTTCAGGGTCGGGACGTAAACGGTAGCCGTGGTATTTCCAGGGATTGTAACATCCCATTTGAACTTGTTGTTTTCCAGTTTCCAACTGCTGGTTATTTTTCCGTAAATGGAGTTGCAGGAGGCATCAACATTAGTTAAATCGCCTAAGACACAGGGTTTCATAATGATATGCCGGAAGGCCGGAATCTCAGGATCGGCTTTGATCCCTGCCAGGTTCTCGTAATACCAGATGATTAAATCGCCTAAAAGCATTACATGGTTTCCGGAATTCATCCCGGGGTCCCCTTTATCACCGTTCCAGAGTTCCCAAATGGTGGTTGCGCCGTGTTTAGCCATGTAACCCCAGCCCGGATAGGTGGTTTGGGTGGCGAGGGTATAGGCTACATCAGCATGTCCGTTTTCAGTCAGGGTCCGCATTAACCATTGTCCCCCGATAATCCCGTTTCCGACATGCCCCCCATTATCGCTAATGATCTTCTGCAAAAGTTTATCGATAATTTTATCGCGGTATTCGTCGGGTACCAGGTCAAAGGCAAGCGCCAGGATACTGGCTGTACAGGTATTATTACTGTATTTTGCCTCAGTCTTATCCAGGAATCTTTTGTTGAAAGCAATTTTCATCTCTTCCGCCGTTTTGGAATAACCTTCGGCATCATTCTCCTTACCCAGCAGACTGGCGAATTTTTCCATCATTCTCAATTCATAACAGAAATAGGCAGTTCCGATATATTCCGAACTCGTGATTCTAGCCGGATCACTTGAATTGATAAGTGTAAGGTCTTCGGGCGGAACGCACCAATCACCATAGGTATCTTTTGGCATTATTCCGTTGTTCAGGAAACCGCTCATATGGTCTATCCATTTTTGCATGTACGGATAATTGGTTTCAATAGTTTGAATATCTCCATATTGCGTATAAAGCATATCGGAAGCAAAGAGGAACGTTCCGGGCCAGGTGGTGTTATCGCTGTAAATGGGCCAGAATGCAGGCGCGACATCGGGGAGGCTGCCACTTTTGAGCTGGGCATCCTTGATGTCAGTCACCCATTTATTATAAAGTTTCGAAATGTCGAAGATGTAACTCTCACCGGTACATTCCGCAGAACGGTCGCCCAGCCAGCCCTGCCGTTCATCCCGCTGAGGACAGTCGGTCGGCATGCTCCTGTAGTTTCCTCCAATTCCCCGGAAAGCATTCTTATATATGGCGTTAAGCATTGGGTTTGAACTGGTAAATGAACCTGTAACCTCCAATGCATCGCGGATCACCTTTCCTTTGATTGAAGAGATAGCCGGAACGCCGGGAAACCCGGTCATTTCAACATAGCGGAATCCATGATAGGTGAAGCGGGGTTCCCATCGTTCATCACCTTCACCCTTCAAAACATAGGTATCGGTGACTTCTGCGCTGCGGATGTTTGCCAGGAACAGGCTTCCATCATCTTTTAAAGTCTCTGCAAATCTCAGGGTTACCTTGTCCCCTTGTTTCCCTTTTACCATCAGTTCGGTCCAGCCTACCATATTCTGCCCCATATCAAAAATATAGGTGCCGGGTTTTTGTTCCTTCACCGCAACCGGTGTTATTACCCCTGTTATCCTGATCGGATCGATCGGTTGTGCGACCAGAACTTCGCCGGGTTTGTTCACAAGTTCTGCCTGAATCCATTTGGCATCATCGAAATTGGCTTTGTCCCAGCCAGGTAACTCCATGCGGGCATCATAATACTCCCCGTCATATTCATTGTTCCTGCAGACAGGACCATTTGTGGTCAGTTTCCAGGTTTCATCGGTAATAATGGTATCCAGTGCACCATCTTCATATTCAAGGGCTATCTGACAAATTACTTTCGGGAAGCCAAATGATCTCATTTTACCGGTTTCTGCGACCCTTGGCGCAAAGAACCGGCCGTTTCCGAGCACCACACCTATTGCATTTTTATCCGGCAGCAACGAGTTAGTGACATCAAAAGTCATGTAAAAGGCTCTTTTATTGTACTCTGACAATGCGGGAGACAAGACCTGGTCGCCGATTTTTTCCCCGTTAAGGTATAGTTCAAACAAGCCGAGCCCGGATATGAATGCGGTTGCAGATTTAACCTTTTTCGCCAGGTTAAATTCATGACGTAACATTCTTGCAGAGAGAACGGTATGGGGTCTGATCGGGTTATCTTCTCCAACACCCTTCTCAAGACCGATCCATTTGGCTTTCCAGTCACCCTCATGAAGCAATCCGGTGGTCCAGAATGTGGGCTCACTGGCATGAATTCCACCGTTCTGGTCCCAGATTCTGACTTTCCAGAAATATTTCCGATTGCTTTCCAGCGCCTTCCCCTCATAGGTAATCTGACTTGATTTATCCGATGCGACCTTCTGGCTGTCCCACAGATCTGGCTTATTATCATTCAGATTCTGAAGCGTTGAAGAGACCAGGATCTGATAGGCGGCCTGGGTGACGCCGCGTTGTTCCGATTCTGAGATCCAGCCAAAACGGGGTTTCAGGATATCCACACCCAAAGGATTTGTTTTGTACTCACATTTCAGATTGGTCACCTTTACCGGCGGAACATTTTCGTTGCAGGCGCCGCAAATCATAATCAGCAGGATAATCCGGAACATTATTTTCATTTGTTTGATTTTATTTTATAATATTTTTTTGGAGAGATATGGCAATACCTTGGCTCTACAATCATACAATACATTTTTTGTTATCATTCGGATAAACCAATCCCCATGGTTTACGGATATGATCCATGATCTCCATGATCCGGACGGACTCGTCAAGGGGCATAAACGGTGATTCCTTTAATCCCAGTTTCAGGCAACGCATGACCTCTTCTGCTTCGTAATTGAGGGCGTTCCCAATAATTGGTTCCTCAATGGCATCCACTTCTGCCTTGTTTATAAATAAGGTTGCCTTTGTTGGTACCGCAAAAACATCATCGATCTTGATATATCCTTCACTACCAAAAATATAGGCCTCATTTACAGCGGCTGTTCTCAGGGCAAAGGATAAATCGGCAATTTCGCCATTGTCATATTTGAGAATGGCCACCCCTTGCTCATCGGATCCCCAATCTCCGATATGGCCGAGGCCGACTGACTCAACGGGCGATCTTTTATAGATCATTGATGCGAAGGAGATCACATAAACCCCAACATCAAGCAGACTTCCGCCACCGAGTCCGGGATTTAGCTGTCGGGCCCCGGGTGGGAATTCTCCCCGGGCACAGCGCGAGGCTTTTACCATCCGGACTTGTCCGATCCGGCCATCCTTTACCCACCCTAAAACCTTTTTAATTAACGGGACATGCCGAGTAATCATCGCTTCCATGAGAAAAACATTCTCCTCACGGGCAACGCGAACCATTTTCCTGGCTTCAGCGGCATTAATCGTCAACGCCTTTTCACATAAAACGGCTTTACCATTGCGCATGCACATCACGCTGTTTTCAAGGTGAAAAGTATGCGGAGTTCCAATATAGATCACATCAACTTCAGGGTCTTCAGCCAGCTCCTGGTAGGAACCATAAGCCTTTGGAATATGGTGTTTTGCGGCAAAACCTGTTGCGCTTTCAATCCCTCTTGAGGCAACGGCGACAAGTTCAGCATCGGGCAATAATGCCAGTGCATCGGCAAATTTGCTTGAGATATGCCCCGTGCTCAGAATTCCCCATTTGATTTTATTCTCCATAATTTCTTAAAAACATTGAACCCACATCGGGGTTCTGAATTACCTTTATTCACCTGCCTCCGGTTTTGCCGGAGGTCAATGATATGGATCCCGGATTCCCGGGATCCATATCATTGTTTACCAGTTTCCGGTTACGAACGGAAGTCAATAATATGGATCCCGGATTCCCGGCATCCGAATTTGCAAGTATACTTATCTTTTCCTATTCTTTCTGTTAACTGACATGAAATCAAATATTATACTCACCGATGCCACAATTTGACAAACAATCTACTCATGAAACAACACCTTTGATGGGATTACCTCCTTGTTAATTCCGGGACCCTTCCAGCTTACCACATTCGCAAAGCCGCCTCCCATCTGAAAATATTTTTCCCCGATCTTATAGGTCCCCGCTTTTAAAGAGACGGTCCGGGATGACGGTGTCGCAGTACGTGGGCCATCGGCATCGATAAACCGCTCACCGTCGAGATAAAGAACCCCGCCATCGTTGGTAGAAAGATAAAAAGTATAAACCCCGTCCTTTGGAATCCTGATATAACCCGAATAAGTAAATGCGAAAAGTCCGTCATTTTCCCGCTCTTCAATACTGAAACAAGGAGTTATCCCAACTTTTTTGGGTTTCAGCCTGTCCAGTTCATCCACATACATCACGTGATCTTCAAAATATTGGTAATTTAACCCGGGAAGGAAATGCCCTCCTTCGTAGTTTTTAAAAACAGTTAACTCTATTTTCTTTAATTTCTCGATTTTTGCAGTAATGACAGTAGAGGTAAGTAAACCAGCTTTTTTAGCGAAAAACTTAATTTCTGAGGTCTGATTCAATTCAAACGGTTTTGAGTAGAGCATGGATTTCTCTGACGGTTCACCCCTGTTGATCGTGTAATATATTTTGGTGCCTGGGGTGTGGCTTCCCAGGGTAACCGTTGCCTTGTCAAAGAAATAATTCTCTTTGATCCTGTAATAAGGCATTTCAACCGCCGCGGCCAGCTTGCGGGTGAAAGGCCTGTCAGCTTTTGAAGTGCCCCAGCTGTAATTTGGTTTTTCACCCATCACAAAAGCTAACTCACCTCCATTCACGATATCCTCATGCCTGAACCAAGACCGGGTATACGGTTTCCCGTTAAGGGTTGCCGACTGTATAAACCTGTTTTTGTCTGAATTATTCCGTGCCCGGATCATAAACCGTTTCCCGTTTTCAAGGTTTAAGGTGATCTTATCAAAGATGGGACTTCCGATTGAATAGGATGGTTCTCCCGGCAGAACCGGATAAAAGCCTATGGCGCTCATGATATACCATGCCGAGATTTGTCCGCAATCTTCATTTCCGCTGAGCCCTGCAGGGGCATCGTCATATAGGGAACCTAAAATTTTACGAACATAGTTTTGCGTCTTTGGCGCCGCACCGGCATAATTGTATAAATAGGCAATCTCATGACTTGGTTCATTCCCATGCGCATATTGTCCAATAAGGCCGCTGGCATCTACTACAATTTGATCATACTTACTCTTATGGGTAAAAAGCGAATCGAGCCACGTCACGAATCTGGCATCTCCACCCAGCAGGTGAATCAATCCATTTACATCGTGTGGAACAAATGCGCTGTACTGATAGGCGTTACCCTCGACATAATTTCCGCTCGGCTCAGCAGGATCAAAAGGGGTCACCCAGGTGTAATCCTTGTTTTTCGGGCGCATGAAACCGGTAGTAGAATCAAACATGTTCCTGTAGAACTGAGCGCGTTGCTGGTAGAGCAAATAATCATCCTGCTTATTCAGAATATGGGCCATCTCCGCAAGACACCAGTCATTAAAGGAGTACTCCATAACTTTTGCCACGGAACCACCTGTTCCTTCTATGTCGGAAGGGATAAAGCCCAGATTGTTGTAATATTCAAGGTTTTCCATCGCCACTTTCATCCCTTTGTAAGCGAGCTCAACATCGAAATCCCTGATCCCTTTCTGGTAGGCATCCAAAATCAGCGGCAGCGAGTGTTTTCCGATCATATTCCCGGATAGAGTACCCTGTATTTCCCAGATCGGCAGACTTCCGCCGATGCGGTACATCTCCATGAACGTCTTCATGAAATCGTTCATCCGGGATGGCTCGATAATGGTCAGCAGGGGCATCTGGGTTCTGAAAACATCCCAAAGGGAGAAAATCGTATAATTTGTAAACCCTTTTGCCTGATGGACCAGGTGATCTGCCCCCCGGAACTGCCCGTCACTATCCATAAACAGGTTCGGAGCAAGTGCAGCATGATATAGTGAAGTATAAAAAATGCGTCTCTCTTTTTCGGTTCCACCCTCCACCTCAATTTTAGAGAGGTATTGATTCCATTTTTTCCTGGCGTCGTCCCTTACATCCGAAAAGTTCCACCCCCTGTTCTCCGCTTCCAGATTCTTCATCGCCCCTTCAACACTTACGGCTGATATCCCAATCTTTACCAGGATCTGTTCCTTTTCCCCGGTATTAAAACGGATAAAAGCTTTCAGGTTTTTTCCCTTTGCTATTGCGATGCGGTCGACAAGCGTATCATTTACCGCAATTCCGAATTTCTTGAACGGCTTTGAAAACCGGGCATAGAAGTAGCTATGTTTATCGATTGCCCACCTGGTGGTTATGGTATATCCGCTTATTGTTGAATCATTGAGGATTTGAAGGTTGGAATCCACGATATGTCCGCGATGTTTCAGATCGATGATGATATTTGAATTTGAGGAAGCAGGGAAGGTGTATCGATGGAATCCGGTCCGTTCTGTTGCAGTCAGTTCTGCAGTCACCTTATAATCATCCAGTAACACCTTGTAGTATCCGGGGGACGCCTCCTCGTTTTGATGACTGAAGGTGGAGCGGTAACCCGAATTGGGCTTCTTTTCGTCTCCTGAAACCAACCTGACGTCGCCTATGGTTGGCATGAACAGAATGTCGCAAAATTCAGGCTCTCCGGTTCCGCTTAAATGGGTATGGCTAAACCCGATAATTGTGTTGTCCGAGAAGTGGTAACCCGAAGAACCATCCCAGTTCTCCATCCGTGTATCGGGACTCAGCTGAACCATCCCGTGAGGCAGCACAGCCCCGGGATAGGTATGTCCATGATCACCCGTTCCCATGAAGGGATTCACCAGTTTTGTGAAATCGATAACCTGAGCATGTGAGTACCGGATAGAAATTATTGGAATTAAAAAGAACAGGAATATAATTCTCAGGTTTCGCATTAAATAATCTTTTTTCTGTTTGGGTAATTTTCATCAGGGTAACTTTTCAAAAATAGCATAGCTATTCCTCAAATACTTCTGTAATATTGGATAAAGCACATTAAATATTGTTATTTTCCGGTCAAAATCAGCAGAAAGTTAGAATCAGTTGACAAAAGGATTTCTCTCCCCCGTGTTTATGGGTTCATAATTTTGGATCGGGTTATGAAGTTTTTGTAACTATTTGGTTGTTAATAATAAGATCAAATATTTGGTTTATAACTGAGATAACCTGCAATTTTAGAAAGAGAAAAAAATGTGAATATGTGCAAATCACACAAATTAAAAGCAAAAATCTTTGTTGCACTTTAGGGAAACTTTATTAACTTTGTTTTGTGGACAAGAAACTGAAATACCGGACCATTATTTTTTACAAAAGCTACTTTCAGGAGTTTTTTGAAAAACAAAGCAAGAAAGTAAAAGCTAAAATTATTTGGACCTTTGAATTGATAGAGGATCTGGAGAGAGTGCCTGATGCATATTTTAAGTATATTGTAAACACCAACGGCCTTTATGAAATTCGTGTGCAACAAGGCCGAAATATTTTGCGCATATTCTGCTTTTTTGACAAAGGCCAAATAATTGTTATTACGAATGGTTTTCAAAAGAAAACACAAAAGACGCCTAAAAAGGAAATTGACTTGGCTCTGAAACTAAAAGAAGAATATTTTAACTCAAAAAAGAATGACGATGGACGCAAATAGGATTAGAAATGCTAAGAACTTTGATGAGTTATTAGACATTAAGTACGGAAAGATTGGTACTGAAAAGCGCGACGAATTTGAAGAGAAAGCTCAATATTTTGTAATTAGCGAAATGCTTAAAGATGCTAGAAAGGAAGCTC
>Ga0118677_10003057_pt1 | contig 32457 bp, 35 predicted proteins | sample AliMusrvi5mmetaG_FD_86154 | JGI IMG/M metagenome (GOLD analysis project Ga0118677, IMG submission 86154) | reverse complement strand
TCGCGGACTCTGCAAATCGTTCAAGCAGAAAGTCTTAAATGCAATATTCCTCGAGTCCACGATTGCTCCAAAACGTCAAGAAAAGTAGTCAAAAAATGCCACGCAAAATGGGTATTATCCCAAACTTACACATGCCGCATGGTGAAATCTGCGGCATTTTTTGTCCTCTAATACACATAAATACGCATTGTGGACACACAGACAATGCTGTGGTAATATTCATGCAGCTGTAAACCTTAACAATGAAAGGAATAATGGTATGAATAAACAAGCTGGCTGTGGTATTGCCATCGTCATGTTGTTCGCGCTTACTTTGATTGTGAGCTTGCTAGATAACCGAAGCAAGAGGACCAAGGTGCAAACCAAGGAACCTACTGAGGAGCAAGACGTCATAACGAACACACAACCTTCGCAGGCACTTACCGCAGGCATCGAATCAAAGAGCGCTTATCCGCGAAAAGGCGGCCCTTTGTCTGTTGTATCGATCAAACCTTCGTATGGCAGGCTGTATGAAGTCACGTTAAACGACCCATCGAATACAAATGCGGGGGTAGTCGTCGCTTTTAGTGGCTACAAATTCAAACTTGGCGATACGGCATATGCCACGACCGTGACATGTCGATTCGCCAAGAATGTTCCACCCGTTCCTATACTATTTGCCAATCCAGAGCGCGAGCTTGGGACCGTGATAGCGCATCGGTGATAGCCGGTATCATGTCATTGCTCTCAAGTTCAACCTACGCCGTCCGATCTCCATCGGCGGCTTTTTTGTTTCAAAACGCATGCATCCTATCCTCGATCTCCGACAAGCGCGAATGAAGGCGAGCTTCCGACGAATCTACCCTCTCTTCCAAACGTTCGAAGCTTCTGGCTATGGAAACCGCAACGTCGTCATTATTCTTGTAAACTATCCTCTCTATTAGTTCGAGATCTTTTTGATCTAGTGCAGACATGATAATTAAATTAATGTTACCTAATAATGATCAAACTGTATCAATTCACGATGAAGAAATTATGAAAATTGTCTCAAAAATAGATAAATTATTGTTCAAGAAACCTTCAAAAAAGATTCAAGAAATCGTGAAGGACTAAGGCAAGGAATACCATGTCATGTTTCAGAACTGTGGGCCAGTTTGAAACATGACATGGTATTCCTTGCAAATCATCGATTCCCGAGTTAGTCAGCGATCTTCCTGAGCAATTGTGCTTCATCGCTATCTCGAGAAGCGCTGCCTAATACGACCACAGCATAGAGATCCTTGCTTTTACCCATGGTAAAGAGCGAGGCTCCAGTACGATTGGCCTCCGGAATAAAGCCATTCTTGCCTCCGGCATAATTTGACCAGCTCAGGAAATGCGTTGGGTTGACGAATGTATGGCTCCCCAAAGTTTTGCTTTTCAATTGGGTGACAGCAATGACTTCAGGATCGTTCTTTTGAAGCCATCCGAGGATCGTGGCTAGGTCGCTGGCCGTAGAAACGTTCCTCGGTGACAATCCTGAGGGATCGGAAAAGGATGTACGATATGCCCCGATAGATTGGGTGAAATCATTCATGGCCGCGATGAATTTTTTTCGGCCATACGACTGGGCATAGGCCTCAGCCGCATCGTTGGAAGATACCATAAGCAACGGATACAGAAGATCGGCGGCAGTGAACGTCTCCCCCACTCTAAACTGCGCCGTATTTCCGTAAGTTACCATAATGCTTCCAGTGATGGAGATTCGGCTATTCGAGGGAATGAGCCGACGTGCGACTTCCGCAGTGACCAGCTTGGTTAGAGACGCGATCGGCATGAGTTTTTCCGAATTTTGAGAGATCGCTGGCGCAGCGCTCGATGATAGATCCTTAACAATATAGGATGGTGCCGTAATGTTACCGCTTCCATACGCCGCAATACTCAAAACTTCGGTGTTATTCGGATCTTCCTCTTGGCTGGCGGTCCAATGGATGCTTCGCGTCAATCCGGAAATCAATGTACCATCATCAGATGTGGTAATAATAGCCGCCGCTATATCCGAAAACGAGCTCAAATGATATTTGGCCAAACGAGGACCCCAGGCCTGCCAGCCAGCCATACCCAAATATGACAGACCTACGCCAACAATGATGGCGGCCAGCCCTCCGAAAAGGACTAGGAAGAATTGTTTCATTGCCACTCAGTCTAATACAAGAGACTCACTTATTCAAACGATAGAAGACGTTAGTGCCATAACGTACATCGATATAATCAAAAGATAACGACAGGTGTTTTGCCGCTGCCGTTTCAGTCATATTTTTCCAAAACGAAACGAGATTAGAGAGTTGTTCAGAGAATGACCGACTATCATCAAAATAGATCACTGCCATATCGCTATCGGAAGAGCTGGCCAAATTGCTTTGACTCGGATTGCGCACATATAGCTCATATTCGCCGGCTGCCTTTATAAGAACGGCTTCTGCTGCGATCGACGTGTTCTTTAAATCGGCGAATAAGGTCTGTAAAGCATGAAATTCTGTAGTCGAGGTCGCCATTTGACCGACGATAAGAGAAGATGTGCCATCTGTCAGATCTGGAACATAGTATCTATTATATACATTGCCAGAGAATGAAGGGGCCGCTCCATATATATAGCCAGTATCATCAGCAAAATAACAGCTGTCCGAGTCACCAAAGGATAGAGAGTTTCCGGTAAAATCTGGCAGATTGGCACAAACCAGGGCGGCCGGTGCCTTTTCTTCCACTGAAATAACTAGAGCCTGTAGACCCTGGCGTTTGACTGAAACAGAAGCTATGCGCGGCGATGCCTTGGTCACCGAGTCCTTGACGGCCTTGGCCGGATAAAAGAATGTGCTGGCTTTAGAGAATATCCCCCAGTAATCACCCGAAACGGCATCCAAAGCCGCTGCCTGGAGCGAAGGAGAAATATCACCATCGGCACCGCTCACTGTTACGTATTGAATCTCGAATAGATTCAAATTTACGATTCTTATCAGAGAGAATCCGAAAGTAACCAGACAAATCACCATAAGCGAGGCGATAAGAATGAGGCGCGTATTCTTGCGCTCGACGAATCTCTTCGACTGTCTGGATTTGAATCGCGAAGGAGGAATCATTTAAGTATAGATTCCAGATTACAGATATCAGATTCCAATTTGATGCCTGAAATCTGTAATCTATTTGGAATCTGGAAACTGGAATTTGAAATCTAAGCCAAGTTATTACTGACTAATCGATTGCTTCCCAAAATATTTCACAAGTACTTCTGGAATCTTTATAGAGCCATCTGTCTGCTGATAATTCTCTATCAATGAAACCAAAATACGCGGCGTAGGAATAGCAGTGGCGTTAAGAGAATGCACATACTTCATCTTTCCTTCGGCATCCTTGTAGCGGATATTGCAGCGACGGGATTGGAAATCATGGAAATACGAAGTTGAACCGATTTCGCGATACTTTCCTTCTTTTGGCACCCACAATTCGATATCATATTTCTTCACCTGGCCAAGACCAAGGTCGCCACCGCAGTTCACTACAGTCCGATATGGTACGCCCAAAGACTCTATGAATTCTTCAGTGTTGCGATTGAGCTCTTCGTGGAACTTGACCGAAGCCTCGTGATTGGCTTCACAAAGTATGACCTGCTCGAATTTATAGAATTCATTTACGCGGATCAGACCGCGAACGTCTTTGCCATGCGCACCAGCTTCACGCCGATAGCACGGGGAGAATCCTAAATAGCGTTTAGGCAATTCCTCAAGGCCAAGTGTCTCTTCTGAATGAAGACCCATGATCGAAACCTCGGCCGTGCCGATCAAGTAATCGCCGTCTTGGGTCTTGTACAGATCCTCCTCGCCTTGCGGCAAGTAACCGGTTCCGAGCAGATTGATCCTACGCACAATGGTCGGAGGAATGACCGGCGTAAAGTTCTTTGCCGAAAAGAATTCCAGAGCATAATTCCATATCGCAAAACATAGCCTGACAGCGTCTCCAGTCAAGAAATATCCCCTGAATCCGTGAACTTTCTGTCCGCGTTCGAAATCTACTATTCCAAGCTTGGTCATGATCTCCACGTGATCCTTCGGCTCGAAATCAAATTTGGTCTTTTCACCCCAGGTTTTGACTTCGACATTATCAGCATCAGAATCACCATCCGGGACTGACATATCAGGAATATTGGGTACACGGAGCATGAGGTTCTGCCAATCCTTCATGACTTCCTTGAGACCTGCCTCGTCCTTTTCCATTTCGGTTTTGACGGTCTTCATGGCACTGATCAATTTGGCGCGTTCATCCGGCGTTTTGGCTGAAGCAATTCCGTCGCTGGCTTGGTTCTGTTCGGCCCGGCGCTTTTCCACATTTCCTAGCAATGTTCGCCTCTTGTCGTCTATTTCTATCAATTCCTCGACTTTGAAGTCTAAATGCTTCTTTTTGGCCGCCATAGCGACCAAGTCCTTGTTTTCCCTTATGAATTTGATGTCTAACATAGTGATAATAGTGTAGCACAACGTGGTTTTCATTTGAATTCACAATATTCATGTTTTTTTGAACCTTTCTTTATTGAATTTTGAGACTTTTTTGAGCGTTTCTTCATAACCTACATGTTAGGATCAAGACAATGGATTACAATGACACCCAAACAAATGAATTTCCTTTGGGAATAATCCGCAAAAGAGAATACCCGGAGATGCTAAAGAATATGACATCTCCACCACCTAAGCTCTTTGTTCGCGGTAAATTTCCCGCACCAGAAAATCAGAAATATCTCTGCGTTGTAGGATCACGCAGCTGGACTTCATACGGCAGAGATAGCACTAGACGTCTGATCTACGGCCTGAAAGGATACCCGATCACTATCGTCTCCGGTCTAGCGGTCGGGATAGACAGCATCGCCCACATGGCGGCGTTAGAAGCAGGCCTACATTGCGTGGCTTTTCCTGGCTCAAGTCTCGACTGGGAAGAGATATATCCCCAAATCCACCTAGATCTGGCGAAGCGAATCGTAGCCAGCGGAGGCGCTCTATTGTCTCCATGGGAACCCGGATACCCGATTGGCAATTGGGCCTTTCCCGCCAGAAACCGATTGATGGCCGGACTGTCGCACGCGACTCTCATCATTGAAGCGGGACAAAAATCTGGCTCATTGATGACCGCCAAATACGCTGAAAATTTTAACCGCGACGTATTTGCCGTACCTGGCCACATCCATGCAGAGCAATCATACGGTACACATATGCTCATAAGGAGAGGTGCTGCGCTGATAACGTCGCCAAGAGATATATTGTCTGAGCTTGGTTTTCGTCTTCCCAGAATAGGAAGGGCTGGCGCGTGCAACGATCTATATATTTCTTTGCCTTCAACCATTGCAGAAGACAAAATATCACTCTCTATTCTAGGCATCTTACGGCTTGAAGACTCGAATACTGATGATCTATTAGAAAAGACTAACATCACCATCCCAGTACTATGTGAGAAATTGTCTCTGCTGGAACTTGAAGGTCTTATAAAGATGGATGGGTCGACCATCACACTAGTAAGAAATTGATTCTGTCCGAGGAAGCGTAACTTTCACCGTTAATAAAGCTGTAAATTTCTTTCAGGTGTTAGCTGATCGAAGCTGCCATAAATTTCATTCACACAAATTGATTTACATGATATTATCAACGACTCAACAGAGCCATTTTTCTTCATCATTACACAACAAATTACAACATTCCTGTCAATGAAAAATATTACAGGAAGGATGTCTACCGGCGGCCGATGTCTCGAGCATAAAATTCACATCAAGCTGGCAGCCTTCCTTTTATGAGAAATTATCCGCCGCAAATATTCTTTCGATATCACGCGCGCGCATTGAATAGTTTTGCATTACCAATCGCTTTCATGTAATACTTAGCCAATATATGAAATTAGTTATCGTCGAGTCGCCATCGAAATCAAAAACCATTTCCAAATATCTAGGCGACGGATACGTGGTTCGAGCCTCGGTCGGACACGTCCGCGATCTGCCAAAATCTAGCAAAAAAGCCATCGACATCGAAGGCGGTTTTATTCCGCATTACGAAGTAGTCGCCAAGAAGGAATTGATCATAGAAGACATCGCCGCCCAAGCTGCTAAAGCCGATGAGATCCTCCTAGCGACCGACCCGGACCGTGAAGGAGAAGCGATCGCGTGGCACATCTCAGAAGTACTAAAAGAACGACTCGGAACTGAAATTAAGAAGAAGATGAAGAGAGTGACGTACCACGAGATCACCAAAGAAGCCGTGCTAGCGGCCTTGGAACATCCTCGTGCTATAGATCAAAATTTACGTCAGGCACAAGAGGCCCGGCGTGTCCTAGACCGCATCGTCGGATATGACTTATCTGGCCTTATCTGGAAAAAGGTCCGTTACGGCCTTTCCGCCGGTCGCGTCCAATCACCGGCCTTACGTATCATCATGGAACGCGAAAGAGAGATTCGCGCATTCGTTCCGGAAGATTTCTGGGTTATTTCTGGCGAATGGAAGACTGCAAATGGTGAGAATCTCAAGCTGACATGCTCAAAGGAGCCTCGTGACAAAAAAGAAGTCGACTCCATTATCGATATCGCCAAAAAGGAAAAGTGGCAAGTCGTTGATGTTGAAGAATCAGAACAAAAAAGATCTCCCCGCGCACCATTCATAACTTCAACGCTGCAGCAGGCGGCTAGTTCCAGACTAGGCTTCTCTCCTTCAAGAACAATGGGTATTGCCCAGAAGTTGTACGAAGCCGGCTCCATTACTTACATGCGTACTGACTCGACGAATCTGGGCCAACAAGCATTGGCACAAATCGCAACTGTCGTAGAGAAGGATTATGGCAAGGATTATTTACAATTCCATACATACACGACGAAGAGCAAGAATGCCCAGGAAGCCCACGAAGCAATTCGCCCTTCGCATTTCAATAAGGAAACAGCTGGACATACAGACGAACAAAAGAAGCTGTATCGACTGATCTGGCAGAGGGCCGTGGCTTCGCAAATGGCGGATGCGAGGATAGCGAAGACAAAAGTAATAGCGAATATAGGAAGCCAGGAGCTAGGAGCCGGGAGCCAGGAAAGCACGGACTCCAAACTTCAGACTTCAGATTCCAAGCTCCAAGCTCCAAGCTCCAAGCTCCCAGAATTCGAGGCTATCGGCACTCGCATCATCTTCGATGGCTGGATGAAAGCGGATCCAGAATCAGAGAATGAGACAGTGATTCTGCCGAAATGCGCCAAAGACGAAAAGCTCGAATTGCTTTCCATCGATTCTCTCGGTAAACAAACTCAACCACCACCGAGGTACACTGAAGCCGGTCTTATCAAGGAATTGGAAAAACGCGGCATCGGACGACCGTCGACTTATGCTTCTATTTCCAAGACCATCGAGGATCGTGGCTATGTATCGAAAGAGAATAAATCTTTGCGTCCGACCGATACCGGCGATGTTGTTTCTTCATTCTTGGAACAGAACTTCCCTTCGTACATCAGCGATTCATTCACGGCTGAAATGGAGAATGAGCTAGACGAAATCGCCAGTGGCGAAAGGACTTACGAAAAGACTCTCACTGATTTCTACAAACCCTTCCACAAAGATGTGAAGTCGAAAGAAAAGATCGAAAAGCTGACCAATCTTGGCCTAGCCGATCCCAAATTCAAATGTCCGAAATGCGGTAAGACTCCGATGGAGATCAAGCTCGGCAAGAATGGAAAATTCCTCTCTTGTACTCGCTATCCGGACTGTGACGGTGCCCTGACCATTGATGGAACCGAATACAAGAGCGACACACCCATAGGCACCGATCCCGCAAGCGGTCTGCCGATATTCGTCCTGAATGGCAAATACGGGCCTTATGTCCAGCTCGGATTGAAGCCAGAGAAGCCAAAGAAAGGCGAGCCTAAGAGCGACAAGCCGAAACCTCTAAAACCGAAGATGGCATCTATTCCAAAGACTATGGATCCGATGAAGGTAACTATCCCGGACGCGTTGAAGTATTTGAGTCTGCCAAAATCACTTGGCGTAGATCCGAATACTGGTAATCAGATCATTGTTTCCATCGGCCGTTTCGGTCCTTATGTCAGGAATGGTGACGATTTTCGTTCTATTAAAGTCCCTGATGACGTTTACTCTATTACATTCGAGCGTGCGGTTGAATTGCTTGCGCAGCCGAAAAGACAGAAAGGTTTTGCTAGGAAGAAGAAACCGGAAGTTGCGGCTTAAAGCGAGAAATCCTTCAACGAATACAGATCCTCATTCTCTTCTTTTTCGATCTCTTGAGGTGCACGGTCGTCTATAGGAGTCGAAACGCTGCCAGCCCCCTCCTTCATTTTAGCGATATCTGAATCAGCCATCTTAGCTCCTGTGCTCAATCTTTCGTAGATAAGCCGCAGATCTTCAGGTGAGAAAAAATCGATGGTGATACAACCACCCGTCTTGTTCTTGTCTATCTTTACACGAGTTCCCAATGATTCAGTGAAAGACTTCTCCATCTCAATAATGGCTGGATCAAGATATTTCTCGCGGTTGCGGATGCGTTCAGTGGCGGCACGGCGTCCCAACGATTCGGCTTCGCGCACAGTCAGCTTCTTTGTCATGATCTCTTTGAAAAGCACCATTTGTTCCTCTGGCTTGTCGACGAGCATGAGCAAAGGCCGAGTATGACCTTCAGAGATCTTTCCCTGTTCGACAGCATTTATCATTTCGTCAGGCAAAGAAAGGATGCGCAAAGAATTGGAGACATATTCACGGCTCTTGCCAACCTTGTCAGCGATCTGTGCCTGCTTCAAACCAAATTCTTTCGCTAATCGTTCGAAAGAGCGGGCACGTTCGACAGGATTCAAGTCTTCTCGTTGGAGATTTTCAATGATAGCCATTTCCAGCTTTAACTGTGAACTGTCTTCGTTGGCGCGAATCAAAGCCGGCACCTGGGCAAGCCCCGCCAGTTTGGAAGCACGCAAACGTCTTTCTCCTGAAATCAGTTCGTATTCGACGGACATGCCACTGCCTTCACGGAAGACCTCCTTCCTGGTGACGACCAGCGGTTGCAATACTCCATACATCCTTATCGACTCTGCCAAGCTCTTCAAAGCCGTTTCATCGAATTCCCTTCGAGGCTGGAATGGATTGGGTGAGATCTTATTCACTTCGATCCAGAAAATAGCGTTATTTACATACGGTGTAGTCATGCTAGTATTTTAGCAGAAAGGATAGCTTATGAAAAACGATGCAAAACTGATAAGACTCGAGTTCGTTTGCGATCCAGATGAGTTTGATAACTTCTTCATCTCCTGGCCGTCCGGCTCTGCGAAGATCAAGGTTCATACGACCAAGAAGAAAGGGGTGGTTACCACCATCATCAGGATCCGCCAACGTCCTCATGCCGCGGCTCCAGCCGACATCAATGCGCCGTGCCACCTCCGTTCAGATTGGAAGAAAGTCCTGAAAAAGACTCTGCGCAGAATGGGGTCAAACTAATGCCCTATGAACTTTCACACTTACGAACATTGCCTCCGAGCCCTCCTGCTCCAGGCAATTTTTTGATTTGATTTTCGGCCAATTTCTTGTAGACTAGTGTGAATGCCGGGATGGCGGAATTGGTAGACGCATACGACTCAAAATCGTACGGAGTAATCCATGGGAGTTCGATTCTCCCTCCCGGCACAGCATGAAACCCAAGATACTGGTCATCGTCGGTCCTACTGCCTCTGGCAAAAGCGACCTTGCAGTAAAACTTGCCAAAAAATTCAATGGCGAAGTCATTTCAGCCGATTCGAGGCAAGTCTATAAGGGCCTCGATATCGGCACAGGAAAAATTACTAAGAAAGAAATGAGAGGCGTTCGGCATCACCTATTGGATGTCGCTGATCCAAAGAAACGATTCACCGTGATTGATTACAAAAATCTGGCAGAAGAAGCCATTGCTGACATATTTAGTCGCGGAAAATTGCCAATAATTTGTGGCGGTACCGGATTCTTTATTGATGCGGTTGTAAATGATCAAAACTTCCCCATCGTCAAAGAAGATAAAAAGTTGCGGGCCAAATTGGCAAAGAAATCAGCCGATCAATTATTTACGATACTAGAGAAGCTGGACCCGATCAAAGCAGAAGTAATGGCTGGCAATAATTCCGAGCGACACAATTGCCGGAGGCTTATTCGAGCTATTGAAGTTGCGTCGGCGGCGAGAGAATCGAGAACAAAAAATGAGAGACGGCAACGCAATGAGTCCATAGCACAACCAGCCGAAACCAGTCGTGAGGCCGCAATGCCGTCTCTCTGCCACAAGTATGACGCTCTCTGGATTGGAATACAAGCACCATCCAATGAATTGCGCGCACGGATTGAAAAGCGGCTTTTGAAGCGGATCAAACTCGGGATGTTCGTTGAAGCCAGACGCTTACATGGAGGCTGTCTTTCCTGGAAGCGCATGAACGAGCTTGGGCTCGAGTATCGCTATATGGCCGAATTTCTTCAACGTAAATTGACTCGCGATCAATTCATCGAAACGCTTAGTAATAAAATCTGGCAATATTCTAGGCGGCAGCTGACTTGGTGGAGAAAGAATGACAAGATCAAGTGGATCAAACTCCAAGACATGGGTGTTATCAGCCAAACGGCGACCCGATTCCTAGACATCTAAAAGATGGTTGACAATACATAATATAAGGTGTATAATTCAACGAAACCCCGTAACGAAAGGCAGTAAATTGAAATCTGAATATTGTTCCCCTCCCTCTCAAGTCCGAAAAACCAATCACCTCGCACGCGCCTCAGTCATGATTCACGGTTTGTGGGGCAGCTCGGCCCAATTCAACAGTTGGACGCTCGGCCAAAGAGTGCTCACGATCGATCTACTGGGCCATGGTATTCGTAAGGAAAATCTGGACTACAGGTCGATTAGCGACTACGCCTATGACGCCTATTTCGAGATCTCGCGTAGGATCCCCGGCGAGGAATTCGACCTCATCGGACATTCCGCAGGCGGGCTCGTGGGACAGATCTTAGCCGCCGCTTATCCGAAGCAGGTCAAAAGCCTGACTTTAGTCGCGAGCTCCTTGCCTAACGGCTGCGGTGTCAATCACCTGCCGTTCCAAGTACGGCTCGTCCAGCCGAACATCTTCATGTCGCTCATGACTGGGAGATCGTTCAAACTGACGCCCGGGCAGGAGCGCTTTTGCTCCCAAGGTACAGACGTGCGGCTGGGAACCGAATCGGGTCTCGCGTTGCGCGAAATCCTGATGTGTTCGCAAATGGTCGGCCCCATCACCTGTCCGATCAAGGTCATTGGTGCGGAGGAAGATCAATTTCTCCCGATCGATCTCCAAGCAAAGCTCGCCGACCACTATAGGACAAGTTTGATCAGGGTGCCAGGCACACACATGTGCCATATGCACCCACGTTTCCGAGACCGAGTGGTCCAGGAAGTGAAGCAGCATCTTGCGGCAGTCTCGCAAGTTAACTCATCGTCAAACTAAAGACTGCTGTTCTTTTCAAGCGCCGTTCCTTCAGTGGGACGGCGTCTTTTTTTGCACGCATTTGCCGTACAAAAAAGCGCCGATTTCATGAGCGGCGCCGCGCAACGATCTCCCACTGCTTCAGGGCTTAGTCTGCATCAGGACCCGTGTCATTGAGGAAAACGATGGTTTCCCGCTGAAGATCACGTTCATGTGCAACGGCTCTCCTCTTTCGCAGATCCAGCTCGTATCGTGAAACTTCGTTTAGGACGCCATTTCTTGCATCCTCATATTCAAGTTCCGACGTCATTCCGTATCGAGCTCTGAGACCACAGATGATCCGACAATCGTGATTCAGCGATGGATGATTTTCGTCGGCCCGCAGCCAAAGACGTTTCCACCACATGCGCAACCACCACGGCTCCAAGCGAACACAAAGACAGCGATCAAGGGTCATCAATCTATCAACGAATATCATAATAATTTTCTCCTTCTAAAATCAATACTACACCTTAAATCCCAAATGCAAAGCCCGGTTATGCACAACTTCCATCCACGGTCATTCCGATCTTACTTTTTCAATTTTCGACTCTTCAAATACCTCTTTCCTTTTAGCTTCTCCGGCAAATAGCTTTCTTCGACGCTTCCCGGTTTCTTTTGATACATTTCGTAGCCTTTGTGGTAACCAAGCTCTTTCATAAGTTTGGTCGGCGCATTTCTTACTTTAAGAGGGATCGGTAAATTCCTAGTAGTTTTGACATCACTCAAAGCCTCGAAGTAAGCGTCATGTGCACTCCGGTCTTTGGCGGCCAGAGCTAGATAAGCAGTGCCATGCGCCAGATTGATCTGAGCTTCCGGCATGCCAATAGTGTCGACAGCTGTGAAGACGGCATTGGCGACGACCAGAGCAGTCGGTTGAGCCAAGCCGATGTCCTCGGAAGCGAAAACGACCATCCGGCGGGCGATGAATTTGGGATCCTCGCCACCTTCGACCATTCGTGCCAGATAATAGAGCGCTGCATCAGCATCGCCTGCTCGCATGCTCTTTATGAAGGCGGAGATAGTATCGTAATGTTCGTCGCCTTTCTTATCGAAGCGGATGAATGAGTGCTCGAATGCGTTCTTCAGATTTCCGACCGTGACCGTGCCATAGAATCTCCTTGTATTCTCCAGAGCCGTTATGGCTATGCGGGCATCGCCGTTGGCCAGAGCCACTAACCATTCCAGGGCATCTTTGGGGACCTTTATCTTCGTCCGGGCGATGATCTTCTTCAAGTCTTTCTCGTTCAATGATTCCAGGACGAACACCCTGCATCTGGAAAGCAGAGCCGGAATGATCTCGAAGCTCGGATTCTCGGTGGTAGCGCCGATCAAGGTCAGCTTGCCGCTTTCCACGTATGGCAAGAGGAAGTCCTGTTGGGCTTTGTTGAAGCGATGGATCTCGTCCAGGAATAGAACCTTGGGCCTGTCGTCGAGCAATGTGTCTGGATCGTCTATGATCTTCCTTATGTCATCTTTCCCTGCCGAAACTGCTGACAGTTCGTAGATGCGGGCATTCACCGCTTTGGCATAAATCCTGGCTATGGTCGTCTTGCCCGTCCCCGGCGGTCCCCATAAGACGAATGAGAAGAGGTGCTTCTCCTCTATGGCTTTGCGGAGCGCCTTGCCCTGTCCCACCAAATGCTCCTGCCCCACGAATTCCCGGAGGCTTTGTGGTCTGATTTTGTTGGCGAGGGGTTCCATATAGAGGAGTATACGCTCTGCAGGTAAAAAGATAATATATTGACATCAATGGCTATCAATGCTACTGTGATTTTGAATAGACAGCTCCACAACAACAAAACAAGCAATCTAGATATGAGAAAAATCGTCGTATTGAAACTCGGATCGGTCTGCATAGATAAAGCGACCGGCCTTCAAGGAACAGTCACTCACTGGTTCCTCGACATGGGGAAACAGGTCGCATACCTTTTCGAACCATATGGAATAAACCCCGAGGATGGCCAGCCGGTCAAGAAATTCCTCGTCGAATTGGAACGGTTAGTAACCACGGAAAACCAATTCGAGGAAGTGGAGGTTCCGTTCGAAATCATAGGTTCAATAGTGAAGCACAAGGCTAGCGGCTTCACCGGCATGGCGATCGCCTTCGTCAGACACACACATGGGTGTTTCCACGTGACGGTCCAGCCTAAAGGGGTCCTCCCCAGGACCAATTCTCCCATCAAGCATGCCGAGTTCGACCTTCGGGAATGCTCCGGCGAGAAGATCGAGGAGATGAACGCCGAGCAACTGCAAAAAAGCAAGGAGGAACAGCCTTCTCCGACCGGCGATCGCTTCGAGCGAGAACTGCCTTCGACCGACGGCCCTATCAGGCCGGAATAGGCGTTAGTGTCAGATCGATTCGTGACCACCTGCTTCTCGGGTGGTCATTTTAATTTCACCCGAAACACTTTCCCATGCCCGGGAATGATGATGTCAGCCATAGCTAAGATCTTCTTACGAGATTCGAGAAGAGCTCTTTTATCCTTGACGAAAGGGTCTTTGAGTGAGAGCAGACTTTTTCGATCAGTCATTTGTTTGACCCCATCCATCCACCACCAGAGGTCCCCAGCTATGCAAACACGACCTTCAGAAGTCCGGATGACGAGAGATACGTGCTCACTAGCATGGCCCGGTGTAGGCACGATCTTCACCGCAGTCCCGGGAATATTGCCGAAGAATTCCAATTCCTCGTCGTCGCGATATATAGTAGAGCCGTCATATACATCAACATCAGGAAAAAGTCTGATATTCAAAAAATGATCAGGGTGATAATGGGTCAGGAATATGAGATCTATATCCTTGAGAAAAATATCCTCCGCCTTCAATGCTGCGATCAGCTTGCTCTTGCTGGCACCAGGATCCACCAGGATGTTCTTGCCGGAATCGATGATAAGCGTCGTGGTCGGTGACGCTTTGAAAGCCTTACCTCCAGTCGGTTTAGCATATCCTTCAATGAGTACTTTGAATTGGGTCATAGAATAATTACGAATGATAATATAGATTGGGTGAAAATTCTAGTTACTTGACGATTAATATTACAGGTATATCCTGTAGACGTGTCTGTAGCATAAAACCTTGTTTGGCCGCGGAAAAATCCTAAGCCTGAAGAGCAGACACATCAAAGAACATCGTCGAGCGGTGTTTTTTGATACCAAATTTATTAGCTAACTAACCCTGTACACACATGAATACAAACATTGAAATACTGAAGATAATGGATTGGGTTCCGATCCAGGCACGCATACAAATATCCGAACGTACGCCATACCCCAAACGTCGGGAAATTTGATGGGCGAACATCGGTCAAAACGTAGGAGTAGAAGTGAGCGGCAAGAATAAGTATTTTGAGAGACCCGTGCTAGTGATCCGGGTGTTCAATGCGGATTCCTTGCTAGTTGCTCCGCTAACCAGCACGGTCGGAACTCACCGATTTTTGATATCCTACTACCACTTCGGCACAAAGCGTTCAGTGAACATATTCCAACTACGCACATTGAGTGTGAAGAGATTCGATAGAAAGGTCTCCGACATGCCGGAATGTGATTTCGAGCGCGTCCTTACAACCATACGAGAACATGTCTTCACTCAAACGGAAACCCCGCAAAGCGGGGCTTCCTCGGAACTCCATCAAAGTGGAGCAAACGGTACGGAAGGACTTTACAGACCCTCCTCGGAGCTATCTCATGGATAGCGAATGATTAAAGTATATTCCACGAGAATGCGAAGTCAAGAGTCGGATATTTAATTCTCCCTACTTCTGCGTCGCCAAGGCTACTTTGATTCCAAGAAGTATGAGCACGGCGCCTGTGGCGCGCTCTATATAGTGTTGGAACTTAGCGACCCGGATCCGGATATGGCGATGCGAGAAGAAAACCGACACCAAGCTGAACCAGATAAATGTCATGGCCATCATTTCGGTGCCATAAGCCGCTTCCCAACTTTTCGGCGTCGCAGGATTTATGACCTGAGTAAAGAGTGCCAACATGAAGAGAGTCGCTTTTGGGTTAAGGACATTCGTTAGAAAGCCTATCTTGACTGATTGCATGCGACTCAAATCCTTGCTGGTGTTCGACGATCCATCTTTCAATGTTCCTGACAAGTCGTCAGGCGCGACCTGGGGTTTTGCTCTGATAGACTTCCATCCGATATATAACAGATACGCCGCACCGCAAAGTTTAATTATATTGAATAATAGTATCGATTGCGATATGAGGATACCTATTCCCAGAAGACAGTAGGTGACGTGTACCCCTATTCCACAGGCGAGACCTATCGACGTATACACTCCAGATCTTCTCGAGTAGACGAGGCTATTCCTGGTAACCATAGCAAAATCAGGACCTGGACTCATTACAGCGAGCAGGTGGACGACTACGACTGTGAGGAATTGGGTGAGAAACATAGTTCAGATATTATACCCCACTCTTAACTATACTTTTTTTGACTGAATCGCCAAACAATCGGAAAGCTGGTCGTTTCTCCTTTTCGAAAATGATCCTGACGCCAACTATATGACCCTTTGGGCAGAGAAGAGCCTTTCCGGTGATGATGATGACGATAAACTCGTAGTCGTCTCGGATACTTTAACTGTTGCTGACGATGAAATACGATCTGCAACTCACTTTCAGGAGCAATTCTTCAAGTCCGATATAATCAGAGTATACTGAGTGCCCTTTCCATAATTCTCTCGCCAACTTCACCCCAATCAAAATATTTCTTGTAGTCAGCTGGATCGATAAGTTTGATTTCTGTCACATCCCCATCTGGATCCGAAGCAAATGGTCCATAAGGTTTGACTATACAAACTGACCGAGTATGCCGCACTATTCGATTTGGTTCATAGGTATCTTGATAACCGATAAACTTCTGGCTCAAAACTTTCATATTTGTTTCCTCTTTTACCTCACGAATCACGGCTTCTTCACAGGTTTCTCCTGTCTCGATACCTCCACCCGGTGGAGCCCAATATCCTTTTTCGGCAGCATAGACAACGACAAGTTTACCATTGCAAAAGCAAAATGCGTGAACTGCTTGGAGAATTTTACCCTCGAGATCTTTCAAGGGATCATCTTCACGGTAAATGAAGTTGAGTTTTTGACCAGAGCGATTAATGAGGGATGATTTGATTTCCATAATCTATTAGCTACAGGCGAACAAGTCCCGGATTGGAACGTTTTAATACAGGACCATCATACCACAAGAGTTCCATTCCCTCTTTGAGCGATCAAAAACAACCATTATAAAATAAGGGTTTTTTAAAATGCGGGCGATGAGGGAATCGAACCCCCGACAAATCTTTTGGAGAGATTTGTGATACCACTTCACCAATCGCCCACGATACACTCTGGCTCACACGCATTAAATATAGAGACTATTGAGCTTTTTTGCAAATGACATCAACGTCCGAGCCAGATGAGAATCGTAATATGAGATATGTATACATCCTTTGTAACCTTCCTTCTTAAATTTGTGCTCGCTCTTTTTTCGAAACGGCTTGTAGAACTGACTAAGCGGTATGCCGCTGACTGTCGACCAAAATTCAGATATCTCAGCTTCATCATGATAATCGTGAATATGGACTCGCGCATGTAACTGTTTTTCGTCGATCTCAAAGCTGGAGCGTAAAGTTTTGAGAAAAAGCTTTATAATAGCCGGGTCAGAATTTGTAAAACGGATTGAGAGGTCATCCTTAGATCCCTCACACTGATATAACGCTGCCAATATAGCTAAACCCAAAGACTTACTGATATTCACTTCCGCGAACAACTTACCCGCTGCAACATCAGCCTTTGCAAGTCTATTCAGTTTCCTCTCGTGCAGAACCCTGTGCGCCATTGCCCGATGTAGCTTCTTATTCGCATTTACCCTGTCAATCCCAACCTGGCTCAATTCGACATCATTCGTCCAGAGAGAAGCCGTGCTTTTCGAGATTCCGAACTTATCTGAAAGCTGCCGCAAGGAATAACCTCTGCGTCGCAAAACACGTGCATCTGTTTTATGCATAGTTTTCATATATAAGAATCATATCAGAAATATCAAAACAACCGCCAGTGGCGGTGTACATATACGCCCTCGAGCGAGCGGCTATTTCTTGGCTTCCTTGAAAACCACGTGCTTGCGAAGCTTGGAGCTGTATTTCTTGAGCTCTACTTTGCGCTCGACTTTCTTCTTATTCTTGCGCGTCCAATAGACCTCGCCTGTCGACTTGTTTCGTAGGGTTATAAGTTGTGTCTGTTTGGCCATGGTTTTGTTTAAAAGTTTGTGAGAGCACTATAGCGTATAAAGCAGATTCTTGCAAATCGCTTATTCCATATACAAAGAGACCGCGATTGCCTGTGCAACCGCGGTCTTGAACGAAACCACTCAAACTACCAGGCTACTGGCCTGGGCTACCAATGCCACCGGTATTACTACCGCCAGTGATAGGAGTGTCAGCTCCACCGGTATTACTACCGCCGGTAACAGGAGTACTGACTCCACCATTGTCGCCACCGACGGTACTTCCACCGCCCGCAACGACACCGACTCCCACACCACCACCGCCGTTGTAAGGGCCGGCATACAGGGTGTTGTTCTGGCCAAAGTTGGCCCAATGGAACATCATCCTGTAAGTCGCCTTCTTCGGCAAAGTAATCGTTGACGCCGCCGCCGGCAGATCAATGTACTTAACCGAGGTCGGGTCACCATTGGCCGGACTCGAAACTTCAACGGAGTAAGGCCGTTCGACAACAGTGTTACCCTGAGGGTCGGTGTAAACACCGCCGACATCCAACGTAATGGTCTCATTGTCGGAAGTTGTCTCGACAAAGGCTGTGGGCAAGTTGTACGTCTCGAGGATCGAGATGAGACTCGGATCCTTAAAGACGTAATGGCCGGGCATCGCGAACGACGAACCGGTATCATCTTGCGCCGGCGACACGTGTACTGGACTGTTCAATTGATAGATCTGAACAGAACCGTCGACGTACCTGACAGCAAGCAATCCGTTGGACGCGCCCAACATCCAAGGCCAGAGGACAAGGTGACCGTTTTGATCAACCTCGACGGCCGATATGTTGCCCGTACTCCCATCGGGAAGCAGGGCGATAACCTCAGCAGATTGGACATTATCGAAGATGTGCAGCCCCTGTTGCCAATATTCGCAACGAGGCTGTCCATTCTTGGCAATGTCCGCCAGAGTGAACTGGACAGACCCAAAGAAGGAGGTGTGGCCTTCGCCGTCCACCAGCCACAGGTACTCCGTGATGGTGTCTTCCGGGTTCAGCAACCTGAACTTGAAGTCGATCTTCGCCAGTTTGGCGAGAATGTCCTCGGCGCAGATGCCTGAGACATTTGTGTAGGTCATGCTACCGCTGAAGGAATAATCCATCGTCTGCGACTGGATCGATACTTGACCACTGACGCAGTGCGCCAGGGCATAGTTCCTCGCCGCCGCAGGCGACGTCCAAGGGGCCGTGGGTGCCATGACCGGCTGGGCAAACGCCCCGAGACCGATCGTGAGAGTAATTGCTAATACCGACAGAACTGTTTTTTTCATATTTCCGTATTTCTTTCTTGTTGTATGTTGTTTTGTTTCTGTTGTTTACTGCACTGTTACTGCACTACTTCGTCGGCGGTTGGACAAATGCGGGACGATTCGTCCCTTTTCCTTCCGCAAACGAAATCTTGGTTGTGACGATTACTGAACCGTCAGCCTGTGTCACGATGGTCGGCACCGCCGACGGTTGTGACACATCTGTTTGTTTGACCCTCACCTCTTCCGGCTGCACATCGGCAACCTGAGATGCCTTGGCATCACCCACACTTCGCAATATTCGGCTTACACCGAACACCAACAATAGCGCTAACATCATCAATAGGGCCGTTTCAGTCATCTTATTCATGTGATTATTTTCCGAAGTTCATCCACGCATCACACGCTTCGCAACCGCGAAGACTGCCATTTCAAGCAATATGTGATTGTGTAGAACTCAAAGTGGCCTATTTGAGCCACCATGCAACAGTATAGCATGTTTTCGTGTTTTGTCAAGCTATCTTTGACAAGGCCAGGAAAGTACAATGGAAGCATGTTAAACCCTCTTACTTGGCTTTCCAAACGCCGATTCCCCTATGAACCGCTCATTTCAGTGGAAATCTCACGAAGCCGGCTCCTCAACAACCTCCATGAGTTCCAGAAGATAGCGCCGAAGTCCAAATCGACAGGAATAGGCATGGTGGCACCAGTTCTCAAAAGCAACGCTTACGGCCACGGATTTGAGGAGGTAGCTTCCATTCTCCGTCATGAGCCACATATCCCATTTATCATGGTCGACTCCTACTTTGAAGCAGTCGCTTTGCGGTCTCACGGGATTTGCGCCGAGATCTTGGTCATGGGATATACGCGACCAGAGACCATCATGCGCTCAAACCTTCAAGACACGGTATACACTGTAACTTCTCTGGATACGCTTCAACACCTTGAAGAAACCACTCGTCCCACTCCAATTCATTTGAAGATAGACACGGGTATGCACCGACAAGGCATTTTGCCAGAAGAGGTCCAGCAGGCCACAGATCTCTTATCGGAAAATTCATTGCTCGTTCTCAAAGGCATATGTTCCCATCTTTGCGATGCTGATAATGACGACCCTTCTTTCACCGAAGGACAGGTAAAGACCTGGAATAGGATCGCCCGCCATTTCAAAGCTGAATTTTCAACTTTGGAATACATCCACTTATCCGCCACTGATGGACACCGTTATACTGGAGACATAGAAGCGAATGTATCTCGACTTGGTATCGGCTTGTACGGCTTGGTCGATGACAAAGAATTCGGCCAGACTCTCGATCTCCAGCCGGTCATGAGCATGAAGACGATCATTACTAGCGTAAAGAACATCAAGCGAGACATGACGGTCGGCTACGGCAATACATTCGAAGCTCAAAAGGATGTGACGATCGCAACAATTCCAGCCGGGTACTTCGAGGGAGTCGACCGTCGGCTTTCAAACAAAGGCACTATCGGCGTCGGTTCAGAGAATGCGGAATGTCCAATCATCGGACGAGTCAGCATGAATATCACTTCCATAGACGTCTCGCAGATTCCCGAGATTGAAATCGGCACACCGGTCACAGTCATCAGCAGCAATTCTGCGGACAAAAATTCGATCTTGAACATGGCCAGGCTCTGCCAGACCATTCCCTATGAGATTGCCGTGCACGTGCCTTCAAGCTTGAGGAGGAAGATCGTCGATTGATATCAATTCCAAAGATTACCGATACCGAATCGCAGATCCTCCCCTTTTCTCATACTATCGAGCAACGTAGTCGCTTGCTCATACAATCCTGTACCTTCGAATATAGGGCTACCGGCCACATCTTGAACATCAACGACAAAGCTAATAGCGTAGTCTATGTACCGCTCGATGCCGGCTATTCGGCCAGCCTTGTAATAGACGATCGCCTGCCTTATGGAATACTCGACACTTTCTCTTTCTAGCGTCTCGCTGCCTTGCTGCAGATATATGAGATCCAGATGTAGTTTGTGGGCGTTCTGCCAATCCTCTGCTATCCGCCAGGAAAGATCTTTCGCCCCTTTGGAATAAGCCTCGATAGCTTGTTCATCAGTTACTTTGAATCGATCAAGGGACAAAAAATATTGTATGCGATCGATCACCCATTGCTTGGGATCGACTTCCTGTCCGTCGACCACGAATCCATTGCCAAGGACTTCGGCCGTGGCAGCATCGCCTGACAAGACTTCGTTGTACTCAACCAGCTTCTTCATCAATCTGATAGCCTCTGCTCTCTCAAAAGATTCAGGTGTTGGAAATATCTCTCTCATAGTAGTTATGATTATATCATGCGTTTAAGGATAGAGAGATATAAAAAACGCCCGACAATACTGGTGATGGCAAACTCTGCCCGGATTTGATAACATATTCTCATGCCCTTAAACTTCTTCGACTACCTGCAAAATATCGGCATTTCCCACAAGGAAATCACCGTCTATATCTATTTACTTTCCGTCGAGATGGCGTTGCCTATGGAGATCGCTAAACAAACGAAACTCAAACGCTCGACTGTCTACATGATCCTTGATTTGCTCAAGCAGAAAGGCTTGGTTCGAGAAATTCAAAAAGGCAGAAGGTTCTCGTACGTCGCCGAAGATCCAGATCGTATAAAGTTTTTGCTCGAAGAGATGAAGCTTCAGACGGAAAGGAGCATCCAGACGCTTGACGATATAATGCCCCAGATCAAAGCTGTTCTGCGACGTGCCGGAGAACCGCCGCTCATCAAGTTTTTCGAAGGCGATGCCGCCGTGCAGGCATCATTGGAAGATTTGGTTTCCAACCCACGATTCAAAACTGATTTGGATTATGGAATATTCCCCATTGAGCTCGTATACAAGCTCTTCAATTCCAACAAATTGCGGAAGTTCATATCTTCCCGCATCACAGACAATAAGCATTTCAAGATCATTTATACCTCGGAGGAAGGTGAGATTCCGACTAAGCTTGAACACAATCAGGAGGCTTTCCGCGTCGACCAGAATGAGTACCCTTTCTCTTGCGATATAAGCATTTTCGAGGATGAGGTTCGCATCCACATGTTCGGAAAAACCATATACGGCATCCTCATAAAGAGCGCTGAATTAGCTAATACACTCGTAAGTGTTTTCAAATTGGCAGGCAAAGGGGCTCAAATTCAAGAACAAAAGTAGAAAATACATTCTGCTTTTCCAACAGTTTTTGGACAAGCAGATATTTTGATATTATCGGCCGTGGCTATACACGGCCATTTATCTGGCTGCTATAGTAATTCTAATCGTTTCCAGATTTGAAATATGTAATCGTCTAATAGAAATTGACACTCTATAAACCAGAGCCTACCATTATCTACAGAAGGTCATAAACAACACATAGAAACCATAGCAACATTGAAAGGAAAGGTATGAACGTAATTAATCAGTTTGTATTCGGTTTGCAGCACATCGGACTGAAGGAAATCGGAATCATTGCCGCCATATTGGTCATGGACGCGGCGCTGTCAGGCGATAACAGTATCGCGATCAACGCCCTCGTCATGGACCTCCCTTCCAAAATGCGCGGCAAAGCGATCTGGTTAGGAATGGTTCTGGCGGCAGTTCTCAGGGTTGTTGCTCTCGGCTTCGCAGCGTTCATCGCTTCGAATCCCTGGGTCCAATGCCTCGGTGCATTCTACCTCTTCTACCTGGTGTGGGGACACTTCACCAAGGAAGAGTGCGATGATGGCACAGAGCGGAAGAAGAAGACCTGCCTAGTTGCCGTCCTCATCTCCATCGGGTTCCTCGACCTGTCGCTTTCGACAGATAACGTCATCGCCGTTGTGGCTATGAGCCAGAACTTCGCGGTCATCGTCATCGGGGTCCTGGCTTCGATCGCTATGCTGGCGGTCGCAGCTCAGGTGGTCCGCAAGGTCATGGGGATCTATCCCAGCCTGGAACGGGCAGCCTACATCATTCTCGCCTTCCTGGGTGTGATGATGCTCATGGAGCACGGGTCCGAGACGGTGGTATGGATCGGCGACAAGATCGCTGGTGCTAAAGCAATAATCGCTCCCCTCCGATATCACATCGGCGAGATAGGCGAGATAGGCGGAGTCGCTGTGATCATCACCGGCTATGTCCTCAAAGACATCGCCGCGAAACATCGCAAGGCCCTCCATGAATCTAAGGCTATTGCGACTGCCGCCGTGCCGAATGCGGTGACAGAGTAGATGCCAGGTTGTATTGCACCATGGCAGTACCGGAAAGTTTCGAGGCAAGTCCGTGAATCTTGCCTCCTCCATCTAGGGATCGAGTGAATCTCACGGAAGTGAGTGTCGATCCTTAGCAGAGGAAGGTGGACTCAACCACATACTTTGTTTCATTGACATACACATAGGAGAAATATATGGCTACATTCAAATTGGTCAAGGGCGGGAAATTTAATCTCGTCAAGAGCGTAAAGAGCGTGTTGGTCGGCCTAGGGTGGGATGTCGCGTCCCGACCAGGAGAACAGTTCGACCTCGATGCCTCAGCATTTGCGTTGATTCATACGCAGCAAGGGACTCCACGGTTCTATGGGAACGGCTCTCATGCCGTATGCTACGCAAACGAGGATCTTGTGAAAAATCCAGACCGCAGCCTACAAACGGCTGATGGTACGATTGTTCACACCGGTGACAACCGGAATGGCGTCGGCGAAGGCGACGACGAGGCGATCAAGATCGCCCTCGATCGCTTGCCTCCGGAAATCGTAGAGGTGTCCATCTTTGTGACCATCTACGAGGCGGCAAAACGAAAGCAGGACTTCAGCAGAGTGAATAGCACCTTCGTCAGAGTCGTCAATGACGATACTGGCGAGGAGCTCTGCCGTTACAACATGGCCACAGAGTTCGCCGGTCAGACGACCGTTCAAGTCGGCAGCTTCGTTCGCGAGAACGGAGCTTGGACCTTCAAGGCTATCGGCGTCGGCTCAAACGCGGACCTTGGCGACGTCATCAACCAGTACAGCTAGATTGAACTGGGGGGAGAGAAAAAGTATGAAAACGCCAGAGGAAAAGAATATCCCCTCTGGCGTAATTATTACGCCAGGGGTTAAACGATCAGGAGGGACCGAGCCGAAAGTCTTGTTCCCCAAGGGATCAAAAGCCAAAAACACGGAAACAGCTTCAGGAGGTCAGACTGACGAGGTACAACCTAAAGTGCTTACCTTTTCAACCACTGCACCCAAAGCTATGCCCGCTCAACCGCAACCACAGGCGATCAGTCCAAAAGTTCTATTCGGAAAGCCAACAAATGTGACACATCCGATCGCTCCGCAAGACGGACTACAACTGGTCAAACCAGCTGTCATCCTTCGAAACGGAATGATCCGTCGTCGTATCGAGGTTACGCCGTACGAACTCCGGACAACGATCGCCGGCCTCTGTGAGGAGGCTGTAGTCCAAAAGGCCATCGAACTCGTCAAGACAACCAATCTTGATGATGGCCGCGATGAAAAAGTCATGAGTTGGGGTTCGGATTCCCAACGGCGGCTTTCGTCTCTCCTCGACGAGGAGACGCGAATCGTGCGTTCTGGCGTGATCGAGGCATCAAAGCAAGAGATCGCCGAGATCTTCGAGATACTCCAGAGCTTGGACTTGGAAAGCATCTCCACGGGTGGTGCCAAGGAAGGACTGCTAACTTCCCTTCTGAGACAAGTGCGTGGTGACGACCCGATAACGCGGTTCGATGCCGCATACCAAAGCCTCCAGGTAACAGTGAAGAAACTGGAGGCAAGGCTGCCGGAGTTGCAGACCCTCAGAGGGTCGGCGCAAACGCTCGTCTCCCGGACCAAAGCACTCGGTCTGGAAGTCGAAGCAGCCATGATTGCTGGAAAATATCTGACCGATTACGTTCGGTCGGGAAAATACAGCGGTGAAGGAGAGTCTGTCCGCCTAGAAGAACAGATGAAGACCTTAGACCAAAGGGTCGAAAGTCTTGCCTCGACACAGGCGACGCTCAAGATGGGCTTGCTGCAGAGAGAGTTCTTGGTACAGACCATGGCTCATATCATCGATTGCGTGCAAAACACGCTTTTGGTGGATATACCGGCCTGGCGCACAACCTATTTGTGCGTCCTGTCGGCGATCTCTGCAGGACAACAGCCTGACAGTTCGGTGTTTGGTCAGTTGATGGAAAAACAAAACAAGATACTGGAAAGGATCAAGATATGAAGTTTAACTTAGAAAAAGAACAGCAGCGAGTGAGATTTGTGTTAGAAAAGCGAAAGTTGCCTCCCATGCGAGCGGCAGTCGGGTTTGCACTCGACGTAAGCGGTTCGACGCGGGATCTCTACCGCCAGGGCATCATTCAGAGAGCTGTCGAGCAGATCATGCCCGTCGGCCTCCAGTTCGACGATAATGGCAGCCTGGATGGTTGGACCTTCAGCGAAGGCGAGGACATGATCGCTGAGTTGGCTCAAGCAACGCGGGAGAACTACCAAAACTTCGTCCAGCGTGAGATTCTGGGCAGCGGCGTTCCAAAGTGGAGCGGCACTGACTATGCGCCAGTCATCAAGTTGATGCTCAAAAAGTACGGATTCTACGGAAACGGAGCCCCGGCGAAACGCGGCGGTTTCTTAAAGAGATTGCTCGGCGGCGACAGTGCCACTGGTCAATCCGGGAACCTCCGGGCACAATCTGGCTCAGGCGAAGCAGTCATCAACTACTTCGTCACAGACGGTCAGAATGATGATCAAGACGAAACCTATCACCTCTTGCGGGAATGCCAGAGCGCCAAGGTTAACATGTACTTCCTATTCATGGGAGTCGGCGACCCGAGCAGGTTCGGCTTCCTGACGAAGATCGCCGAGGACTTCGGAAATGTCGGGTTCCTCAGCATTGCGGAGCTCGAGAAGTTCGTTGACAGTGACGACATCTACGAGAAACTCCTCCCCGAGGAATTGACCGGATGGCTTCGTCAAAAGCAGGGCTAATCGACCACTAGTTCTTTGCTCCTCGTGAGCGCACCCGCCGGATTCCATCTGGCGGGCTTTTGTATACCAAAGCCTGTAAGGCTTACATGACCATAATCCATTCGGACGCCATTCAGGCGTCCTCATCTATCGTTGCGGAGAGGGGGAGATTCGAACTCCCGAAGAGCTTACGCCCTTGCCACTTTTCGAAAGTGGTGCATTCGACCACTCTGCCACCTCTCCATGGTCAAATTACGATAAAGGGTATCAAAACCCTTTGTTCTGACTTCGACTCAGACGTTGTGCCCGCTTCGCAGTCACACGTCTTCGCTCGTCACGATAACATAGAAATCGGCCAGTTACAAAAACACCCCGAATTAACGGGGTGTTTTTGAGCGAACCTACGTAGTTATACGCGGGTCACATTCTTGGCATTCGGGCCCTTTTGTCCCTGAACGACTTCGAAAGTCACTGAATCACCTTCCTTGAGGTCGGCGAACGTGACACCTGTGACATCGTTTGAATGAAAGAAGAGGTCCTTCGCTTCGCCTTCGCGAGCAATGAAACCGAATCCTTTATCAGCAACGATCTTTTTGATTGTTCCTGTCATGAGATTAAATTAAGATAAATAACAAAGAAAATTCGACTAGCTTTCTTGTGACTCAATCATAGCAAATGCCAGTCCGTTTGTCAAGGGCTGGCACACGTGTTCCAATTCTATTTGCTTTTCGCTGGTAGCCCCATGGGGATTTGAACCCCAGTTAACGGATTGAAAACCCGCTGTCCTGGACCAGGCTAGACGATGGGGCCGTCTTAAGACAAAAACAAGAATAACATGATTTCCCTTCTTTGGAAATAGAGAGCGATGGATTTTTTCTCATAGCTCTGGTAAAGTAAGGCGAATGCGCGGTTAGCTCAGTTGGTAGAGCATCCCCTTGACGTGGGGAGGGTCAGGGGTTCGAATCCCTTACCGCGCACAGACATGATCACCCTCGGAATAGAAACCAGCTGCGATGAGACCGCATTGGCGCTCATTGAGACGCGCATCGTAAATGGAGTTTTCGAATGCAAAGTCATCAACTCCTTGGTCCATTCACAAGCAGAATTGCACAGCGCTTATGGCGGAGTTTTTCCTACATTGGCGAAAAGAGAGCACGGAAGGAATCTGGTACCTTTGATGCGTAAATTGCTGGAAACATCAGGGATCATTGGTGAGAAAAGTACTTCGACTTCTCCAGGCAAAGCTTCGCTCAAAGAAGTACTCGAATCATTTGGATCAGACTTCCCTGCGCAAAACCCAGACTTATTTGAATCATTCGACCATGCTGATTTTTTAAATAATATCCCGACTATAGATAGCATCGCCGTCACGGAAGGTCCGGGACTCGAACCGGCCTTGTGGGTCGGAATAAATTTTGCCCGAGTATTGGGGGCTTTATGGAATATTCCTGTAATTCCAGTCAATCATATGGAAGGTCACATCGTTGGATCTTTATTGAATTCCGAGGCAACTAACGGCACTTGGCAACGATTGAAGAACATGGATTTCCCTGCAATCGCATTGTTAATCAGCGGAGGACATACGGAACTGGTTAAAATTACTTCTCAAGAGCAATCGGAACGTGTTTCCGATTTGAGCGCTGTGGGCCAGCGGCAAAGCGGAAATACGTTTCGATTGCGATACTCGATCATTGGTCAGACCAAAGACGACGCCGTCGGCGAAGCGTTCGACAAAGTGGCGCGTCTGCTTGGATTGCCATACCCTGGCGGACCACATATTTCAAAACTATCCCATGAGGCCTGGGAAGAAAAGATCGAATCATCAGTTAAGTTACCCAGACCGATGCTCCGAAGCGGTGATCTAGATTTCTCCTTCTCAGGTTTGAAGACGGCCGTGCTCTATGCTGTACGAGCGAACTCTGGTACAGATGGGCAACTGACCGATGTTTTCAAAAAGGGGCTGGCCAGAGAATTTGAAGACGCCGTTACGGAGACCCTTGATAGCAAGCTCCGCCATGCTATCGAGTCGATCGGGGCACGGACCATAATTGTCGGAGGCGGAGTCAGTGCCAATCACCGATTACGCGAACAATTCCAAAAGACAGCTGATGAATTTGCGATTCCACTATTATTGCCGACACGACATATTTCCGGCGATAACGCTCTAATGATCGCTTTGGCTGGAGCCTTGGATTCGGGGTCGCCTTTGGACCTGGCGAATCCTGCCAAGACACCGCTTAAGGCACAAGGTACAAAACGACTCGGTGCAGAGGTCTGACCTATACATGATAAAACCCGCATTCCTGCGGGCTTTATCTTCGGATCTATCGCAAATACAGTGTAGGTCTGACCTATACAATTACAGTGTAGGTCTGACCTCTACAATTACTGAAACAAGCCGACAATGAAGTTCCAGAAGCGCTGGAATATAGAGATATTTCCAACAGCTGCGGTACCTCCAGTCTGATCAGTAGTGCTCGGGACCGCAACGGTAGCTATAGTAGAATCGGTATTATCGGTCGTGCCGATAACATTCGGCGTACCAACTGTTCCGTTAGCTGCGGCTGCCTTATAGGCATTGATGGTAGCCATTTCAGAAGCGGTCAAAGTCATAGGCTGAGCGCAGGCCAATTGATTGATCTTCTTCACGGTCGTAATGTAGGCAATACCGGAAGATTGAGTCGCATCCCAAGGTCCCATGATCGCGACGAGGTATTTGGTTTGGAATGCTCTTACTGCAGCTTCCGTCTTTTGATCGAATATTCCGGTGACATTAACATCGAGCTCTTGAGTGTTCTTGAGGAAAGCTTGGAGCTTGGTGACCTGAATCGGATCATTATTCCGACCTATTCCCATGATTATATCGTTTTGAAGCAAAGGGCAAGAAGAGAAAGATGCTCCGACAAGAGTAGCTGTAGTAGAAGCGTTGACGATACCGCCAGTGCTACCGACATAGCCTCCACCGCCGCTCCAGAGAGAGCCACCGCCACCACCGCCCGGAGGAGTGACTGGAGGTGTCGTTGGGGCAGGAGAAGGAGTAGGACTTGTATTCGCACCTACTGCAGCATTTCCGCCGCCACCTGTTGGCAAGGTCGTATTTCCACCAACCGTTCCTCCAGTTCCGCCTGTTGGCAAAGCCGTTGGAGTAGGAGTAGGGCTCGTGTTAGCACCTACCGTACTATTTCCGCCGCCACCTGTTGGTAGAGTAGTATTACCACCAACCGTTCCTGCAGTACTGCCTGTTGGAAGGGCCGTCGGGGTAGGAGTAGGAGTTGTATTGGCACCCACTGTACCTGCCGTTCCGCCTGTTGGTAATGATGTAGTCTTATTAGAGCCTACCGTATTTTTTCCACCTGCACCCGTTGGCAGAGTCGCGTTGACGCCAACCGTACCTGCAGTGCTACCTGTTGGTAAGGCCGTTGGTGTAGGACTTGTATTGGCAACTACCGTGCTTCCAGTGCTGCCTGTCGGCAGGGTCGTATTCACAGTAGTACCTACGGTATTTCCACCACCAGTTGGTAAAGTCGAAACCTGCGCCATTACGATAACCGGCAAAGACACCGCCATGGCTACGATTGCGATCGATATGTAATTCTTAGTATTTATTTGCATAATAATATAATAATAATGTCAAAGGTTGATAATGTTACACGTTTCTTTGAACTTCGCTACCCTACTACTTTTCGCTAGAAAAGTCAAGGAGTGTGCAATAAAAGTTGGCCCGTATGATGGTTCCACTAACATAGCCGTAAGAACTGTATATTTCTTACTTTAAAGCCGTATATTGGCTCTTTCATATGCGAAAAGCGGTTTTTTGTGCCGAGGACCAGGATCGAACTGGTGACCCTTCCCTCTTCAGGGGAATGCTCTACCAACTGAGCTACCTCGGCAAATTATTCAATGAATTGAGAAGACTTTGGCCCTGATTGATGACTTTAATAGCCGACATCAGATACGGCTGCAAAGCATAATAGGCACCCAAACCTGCCCCTATAATGACGACCCAGTAAATGATGCTAAAGGTAGTCGACCATCGATTGGCGCGGCGCATCTTGCGCAATATAGAGTTGTTTTCCTCTGCCAAAACATAGGTCCTTTCCAAGAGCGATTTTTCTTCTGGCGTCATGCGACGTACTATAACAGATTTAATCTGAGTACGGAAGTATGCTATTCTCTAGGTGTTGGAGCGTCATTTTAAGCCCCTGTAGTTCAATGGATAGAACAATTCCGTCCTAAGGAGAAAATCCAGGTTCGATTCCTGGTGGGGGCACAAATTCGCGAAAAACTCGGAATCGCCAGAAAAAGGCGAACGCACATCGCAATGCGGAGGGCGAGGCGGCATTCCCCCCCAGACCCCTCCTGCCGCCTCGCCCGCTTCATTGTTGGAGATTTTGGCGATTTCGGACACGAAGGCGAAGGGTGCGCGAGGCGAAAAAACCAGGGCGCGGTCGCGGAGGAGTGGGTTCGAACCGACCTTTTGGAAAAATTCCCGGATTTTGCACTGATCATCGCTCTTCGCCAGAATACCGGCTTGTTTACAGTCGTTTAGGAAGTTCACCACAGGTTCGAACCGACTCGACGAGACGCGTCCGAAAGCGGCCAATTTGTCTTTCAAAATCTGCTTTTCGGTCACGAGTTTGTTTTTAGCAGTCTGGTATTCCTCCAGCGTCAAAACATTTTCAAGATATGCAGTCATAAGCTTGTCGAGTTTGGCGTTAACAGCCGAAGCTTCAGCGTTCACTTTTTGAATTTGATCTTTTGAAGAATTATTATCTTCATTCCTCTCTTTCTCAACCTCGGCAATGAGCCAGTCGGCCACGGCATCCGACAACGACACTTTCTCCAGTTCCGTTTTGATCATAGCGGTCACAGCCTCCTCGCGGACATACTTCTGCGAACACGATTCCTTTCTCTTTGTGCATCGTAAGTAGTTATGGCCTTTTTGTGTCTCGGCGGTGATGGAACAGCCGCATTCACCGCACTTGAATAGTCCGCGGTACACATACGGCTTCAAACCACCGCCGTGTTGAGGTTTGCTTTTTCTCGTCATCATCTCCTGGCAAGAATCAAAAAGCTTCTTCGTGATGATAAGCTCATGTTTGCCTTCATAAAATTCGCCACTAACATACATCAGTCCATGGTACAGGGTATTTTTGAGAAGAGATTGATAGTTGGAAATGGCAAGCTCTTTTCCTGTATGACTTCTCAAGCCAAGATCGCCCATAGTCTTGCGCAATCCAGATAAGGTGTAGTTGCCGGAGCCGTACGCTTCAAACATTTTCCTGATAAGTGGAGCTCTATCAGAATCGATGATGATCGATTTGCTTTTCTTGTCCCATAAATATCCGAGCGGAGCTTTGTGCGGCCAGATGCCATTCTTCAGTTTCTGACGATAACTGCGTTTGATATTCTCCGACAGGTTGTCCACGAAATACTTGCTCTGGCCAAAAGCGATGGAGAGCATGAATTTTCCTTGTGGCGTCGCGTCAAACCAAAAAGTCGGAAACTTTAGATCCGTAATCATGCCGGTATCTACGAGATATATCACCTTTCCACCATCAACCGAGTTGCGAGCGAGCCTGTCTGGGTGCCATGCGAGAATGCCAGAAGCCTCGCCGGCCTCAACACGCTCTAACATCTCTGCGAATACCGGTCTGCCGGGAATCTTGGCAGTCTGTTTCTCGATAAAGGTGTCTACTACATCCAGTTGCTCCTTTCTGGCGAGCTCGCGCAGCTCGGAGAGCTGGTCGGCAAGGCTCCTGACTTGCCGATCCTCGGTGTCGGTAGACTTTCTGGTGTAAATAAAATATTTTTTATCACTCATGAATACATTTTACCATTTTTCAACGAAGTCAAGAAATATTTTAGTCCATAAACAGTGAACAAATAGTATTTCTTCGAGAAGCGGTCGACTTCCGCTTCTTCCATCAACCATTCTCCGCGCCTAGCGCACACCGGCATGGCATTCGCGACGCCCGTGGAGCTCTGCTCCACGAAGCAGAGCTCGACGGAAGCGGAGCGGCCATGCGGGTGTGCGCTATGGCGCGTCACATGCGCTGTGGAAGCGGAAGTGGGCCGCTTCGAGTCACAGTGATGATCGTGATCTGCGTCTGCGATGAAAAAATAACAAAAGCCGATGAGAATCCGACTCCTCCGCGACCGCGCCCTGGTTTTTTCGCCTCGCGCACCCTTCGCCTTCGTGTCCGAAATCGCCAAAATCTCCAACAATGAAGCGGGCGAGGCGGCAGGAGGGGTCTGGGGGGGAATGCCGCCTCGCCCTCCGCATTGCGATGTGCGTTCGCCTTTTTCTGGCGATTCCGAGTTTTTCGCGAATTTGTGCCGATTCCTGAACAAAGTTCGAACATTTTTCGCCGAAAATCCCAGTCCCTGAATCATTGCGCCTTCGCTCCGCTCGGCGCTCGGAGAAGGGCGGACGGCGGCCGGGGGTGTGGGGGAGGTCGCCGTCCGCCCTTCCTCTTCGTTTTCGCGCGCCAGCCTGCCGGTTTTTTCGGGCGGGGG
>Ga0118677_10002644_pt2 | contig 32462 bp, 23 predicted proteins | sample AliMusrvi5mmetaG_FD_86154 | JGI IMG/M metagenome (GOLD analysis project Ga0118677, IMG submission 86154) | reverse complement strand
ACGATGGAGAAGGACCGGACGACAGGGAACTGGTTCTGGTGGCGCACGCACTGCGGCTTCTGGCCGAGGGAGCTATCCAGGTTGGCGCCAAAACCGGTTGGGGATATGGGCAAATCCGACTCGAAGGCTGCCGATCCCGGGCGTTCGACCGCTCGCAACCCGGCCCGCTTGCGCAATGGCTGCTGGCCCGTTACCAACGCACTCCGCTTTCCGCGGGCAGTTCGTTTTCCTTTCCCGATCCCGGGACCCCGGTTCCCGCCGACGGTTGTCTGGTTGAGCCCTGGGGTAAGCTGGCACTCGATTTCGATATACAGTTTGATGGCCCGGTGCTAATTAAATATGCCTTTCCTCCCGGAGATGGTTACACGGGTGTCGAGAGCGACCCCGCTACCTACGCGCAAGCGGGCCTGGCAATGGCCGATCATGTTCCACTGACTTGTGCGGTCGAGAGCGGACAGCATTACCTTCCGGGCTCCAGCCTTCGCGGCATTCTGCATTCCAGGGCGGACTGGCTGGCCGCCAGCGGTTTTGTTCTCACCGCGAGCGAAACGCAGACGCTGTTCGGCTCCGCCACGGGAGATGAAGGCCGGCGAGGCCTGATACGAATCTTCGATGGCCGGACGGTGAATGATCCGCCGTTCGTCTTTATCGACCACGTCGCGCTCGATCGAATCACCAATGCCACTGCTTCTGAAAAGAAGTTCTCAAACCAGGCTCTGCAGAGCCCCCTGTTCAGCGTGCGGATGGAAGTACTTTTTCTGCGTGTGAACACAGGGGAACTGCTGCTGCTCGGTCACCTGCTTCGCGACCTCAGGGACAGATTGCTGTGGGCAGGCTCGAACACTACTCGCGGTTACGGGCACATTCATCAGGTGCATCTCACCGCTGCGAAAGCCAGCATTCCCGAGCCATGGAACTGGAGGCTGCCGGACAACACGGTGCATAACCGGGGGCGAGAGGACGTCTCGATAAGTGATTGGAGCGGCCTCTTTCAATGGATCGAAAGCCTGAGCGCTCAGGAGGGATTTCCCGTATGAACGCGCCCGCTGTGTTCCTGCATGTCGAATCCTGCGAGGTCGAATGGGCCGAGGGCCGCACGCGGCTTTCCGACCTCGTCGCTCAGACGAAATCCGGGTACTGCATCGTTCAGACCTTTCGGGAGTTGTATTTCGAAGAGTTCACAGGCTCGGTGCCGGAGTTGTTCGAAGCCTCGTTCGAGGGGCGGATCTTTGACACCCTCAGGGAGATTCGCTGGGTGCGGCAGGATGGATCCTGGCTGTTCTCGGTACTGGCCGAGAATGACTGGGGCGATCAGCCCCTCGAACCTTTCGATCAGCGCTATTACCTATGGGGCGAATACGATGCCGCTATGGATGTCTTTCGTGAAACGCGAATTCCGCGGACTCTGCGGTATCCGCTGCCGGCCTCGCTGAGGCCCGCGGATCACGATCGCGCCTACATTACTGTACGGGAGTATCGCGTTACGTCGCCGCCCGCCGGTATTACCGCAACAGACGAGATGATGGACTTCTTGAACAGACCGTTCGTCGCGCACCACCGCTATTTGGGACTGGGCGTGGGTCAGGAAAAGGAAAGCTGATGCTGGTCGACGCAGATCTGAAGTTTGTAGAGGGTGCCCATGGAAAAGTCGTGTTCCTTTACGCGCGTAACGGTGTCAAAGGGGCAAGCAAGCAGTACAGCGTCGACAAGTTGCCCGGGCATGTCCGGGCAAAGCTGGAGGCTGCACCGGCCAAAACTCTCAAAGTGTCTCTCGGAATTGATTTTGAATCGAAAGTCGAACTGGAAAACGGTTTCATCGTGGTGGACTTGGCGGGCCAGCGTGGAGGCGCCAGAGGATCGGGCGGAGCGGCTCCGCACAATGACCGAAACCAGCCGGCGGAACCACCTCGGCGTGCAAGGATCGTCACTTCGAACGATAAGTCCGTGACGCTCAGCAACCGCGAAGCGGTGCTGCCCGAGAAGATCAATGTGACCGACAAGGCGCTTGGGCTGGCAGTGGGTAATGAACTCGTCCAGGAGGGCAAGGGTCCGTGGCAGGTGGAGCGCTTCGCGGCATCGATACCTATTCTCGGCGGCCGGGACGTTTCAATCGATGACAATCCCTACAATTTCGTGCCGCTGGGAGATTCGCCCACCGAATATCCCGGTCCTCATCCGGATCATGGCGCGGTCGCAAAGGGGGCTCTTTCCGGTAGTATTTCTTTGACGCTGCTCACTCAGACACCGGTCTTTGTTCCGGAAGGCTTCCCTTTTCGCACGGACGAAAAGAATCGCGCCGCCCATCGCGCCATACCGCGCCATTTCTTCCGGATGAAGAATGCTGCCGGAGAACTTCGCTATGCTATTCCCGGCTCCGGGCTGAAGGGAGCCATACGCTCTGCTTTCGAAGCTGTTACGAACAGCCACTTCGGAGCAGTGAGCGACGGGGACTACTCGAAGCGACTCCCCTACCGTCGCCGCGTTTTCCAGAACACCGGGGTACTTGAATCGAAGGACGAATACGGCAACTGGACTGTGCGTAAGGTTGATGTCCATTACCTCGAAGCCGCGACCTGGGGCGCGAGAACATTGCGGAAGGGGAACGACTACAAGTTGATTCCCGGTGGATTCAAGAAGATTGCCGAGCCGGGCACCGGCGTTGTCGCCGCCGAAGATGCCCGCCCCTATCGCGCCAACCTGCTCAACCAGCCGCCCGCCTCGGGGAAAGAAAAAGGACAGCATAAGTATTCGCATACCGTCCTGACAAAACCCGGCGAAACCTTCGTGCTTCCAGGCAAGGTCGTGAGCGACTACCTGGCGAATCTGGAGAGTCCGCATTACAGAAAGCATTACGATAAAAGCAACAGTCTCACCCCCGCAAAGCGGCCTTACAAGGCCCTGCCATTGTTTCCGGTCGTGATGGCTGAACTGGCCGAGCTCGCCCCGGGCACCCTCATCTATTTCACGTCGAGCAACTTGACGATCACCACGTTCGGCAAGAATGTCAACTACATGTGGCCAGCCAGTCAATCGGTTGGTGACCTCTGCTGGAAGTTTTATCCTTTAGTGCAGCGATCCCTGGAGCAGAACCTCAGCCTCGCCGAGCGCGTTTTCGGTTTTGCGGGTGAGCACAAGCATGACGCCGCGGGCAACATCGTAAGCCATCCCTTCCGAGGCAAGGTAAGGTTTACGACGGGATGGGGGCCGGCGGCTCTTTCCTGCCGTGAGGAAGAGAATTGGCCCGGCCCGGCGGAATGGACCTCCGAGCAGGGCATGCGGCTGGAACTGGCTCCGCTCACGGCGCCGGAGACACGTGCCAAGGCGCGTCCGCTTTACCTCAAACAGGCGGACAATCAACCAGCCGCGCAATCACTCTCTTTCGACGACCCCAATGTGAGCTTACGGGGACGCAAGTTTTACTGGCATCAGAAACCGTCGGACGGCCCGGTCTGGAAGTATCACCGTTACGACACTGTGTTCCATGAGAACGTTGCAGACCAATGTCCACCCCCTCTCCTGGCACTCAAGGCCGGCACGTCCTTTACCTGCGAGGTGCACTTTGAGAACCTCACCCCGCAAGAACTCGGCGCACTGCTCTTCGTCCTGGAGGGCGACGGAACGTACACTCATGGCATTAAACTCGGAAAGGCCAAAGCCCGCGGCCTTGGCACTGTTCAGCCCAAAGTCGAAGCGCTGAAGCTCTTCAACTACGGAGCCCGGTACCGAAGCCTTACTGGCGGCGACGGCCTGGAAGACAAGACGTCCATACGTGGTGAGTATCGCCAGGCATTCCTGACGGCTCCGGGACCCAAAGACCATCTCGATGACTTCCGGGCACTTCATACGTTGCCGGCGGAATCAAGGGTTTGCGCTTACCCCGTTAATTTCCGCGACTACACCTGGCTGCCTGTTCCCAATCAGAGCCGCGATCCGAAAGAGCGCCCCGCTGCCATGAAGATGGCCCGCGCTTTCTGGCGAAAGCCCGTTTACCCAATTTCCGGCGGGGCCTCGACGACGAAATCGTAAACGATCGGTTTATAATCTCGCGTGCTGATGTATTGGCACCTTTCCTCCCGCCCGAGCGAGCGGACCGCCCCCACAATGGAGCATATGGCCTGTCCGCCTGTTATGTCCACGTAATGGTGGTTCGCTCCACCGGCTTTCAGTAGCCGTCGGGCGTGTTCGATTGCTTGGGATATCTCCTCCTCGTTTTCGAAATCGGCAGGGTCCGTTACTTCGATCTCCGGCAACCGGGCGCACAAGGGCGAAAACACTTCGCGATACACTTCCCGGAAAAATTCTGTCTGGCCGCCACTGCCCGTATACGGCTGTTCCCGGAGGATTGAATCCTTTTCGCGCCTCTTGCTGTCTTTCGAGGAAATCAAAACGATGTGCTTCAAAGCACCGGCCGCTAGTTGTGATCGAATCGCTTCGAGGGGCATCCGAATATTGAAAGCGCCGAACGGCTTGAGCAATCCCGCGTCTTCAATTGAACCCGCACCGTTTTGTCCGAGGCTCCGCGCCAGTTCCAGGATGTGCTCCCTGTACCGTGTCCAGTCTGGATGATCTTCGTACTCGTTCGTTCCGGCGCTGAGGACGCGAGTTGGCTTTCCGGCGAAGTCCAGCCGATTTTCAGCATTTCTTCCCGTAAGGAAGCTCAGGAACAAAACCATGCCGGGTCGCGGTTTCGGCGCTTGTTCCCGCTTGACGTCGAATGTGGACTGGAGGTTGTCTCCAATGTGGATCTTCAGGACGTGAAATTTCCTGTAGAGCCAAAAAATGACGGCCAACATAGCAATTACTGCAAGGATCTCGACAGCACCCTTCGGAGGTTCGACAGTCGCAATTCCGAGGTACTGCACTGCGACAAGGCCCATCACGGCGAAACGACCCGCCTGGCGATACCGTTTGTAAAGAACGCCCTTGGCGGTCAGACAGATAATGATGAACATTGAGGCGCCGGCGAACTCAGCCACGACCGCCCACGGCAGCGATTGAGCGAATCCGGAACCCATATTCTCCTGTAGATACCGAACTAGAGTATGAAGCTTGGTGGTTACCCAGTGAGTCAGAATGCCGATGCCGACAGCGAATGAAAATCGAATGGATTCGGTCAACTGTCAAGCTTACTGAAATGGGTCGGACGGTGTCTACTTTCATACAGAAGCATTGCCGGGCGGTCCCGAAAATTCTCCGGCTCGCAGACTGAGCCATCCGTTCCGGCCGCCGTCTCAGGCAAGTCGGTGAGTAAACAGCGGGCCGGAGAGAAAACGCATCGAGCGGACCGAACTCCCTCGGTTGAAATACACGATTTCCAGTTTGTGCAAAGCGAGGGTCGAGTGGACCAGACTATCGAGGGCACGGTCTCCATCGGAAATGCGTTTCCGGCATTCACAGATCCGACACCGCGCCTTTGCAGGCCGGAACGCCGGGTAGCAGCACCCGCAGGAACGCCGCCTCTGCCAAACACCCGCTTCGAGTTCATGCTCCGCGTTTCTCCCGCACAGCCGTTGCCTGGTGCAGTTCCAGAAAGGCTCCGTTGCTCGCCACGACTGCCGGGCATTCCGGCCAGCAAAGGCGAACCAACTCCAGCCATTGGCGAATCCGTTCCCGGAACTTGCGCTCCCTCGCGTAGTCCTGCACACCCAACTGACTCCCCAGTCCCATCGGACCGAACAATGGAATCCGCTGGACATCTCTGGCCTGATAGCACCGCCACGTCAGCCACGTGTACAAGTCGAGGCATCCGGGATTGTTCGCCAGCGCCCGCACGACTTCCGTATCGACCGGTATTGGATGGGTCCTGAGTTCCTCCCAGAATGCCGGGGAAAGTGTGACTGTATTCTCTCCCTTCTTTCCGCCTGTGGAGTTCTCTTTGTGAAACCAGAGCCGCATCTGATCGAAGAAGTGGCCACGGCTGCAGTTCCATACTTCGGCTTCGCGGAGGTCGTCTTTGGTTCCGAAGAAGATCGTGCTGCCGAAGACCCGGCGGAATGCGTCATGCAACCGCCGGTAATGCGATCCATTGGTCTGCATTCCCCACTCGACCAGAATTTCGGCGGCGCTGCCGAACCGCACCACCGGGCTCTTCTGGCGGACGGCGGCGGTGGCGAGCCACAGCAGGACAAGCCGGTCCTGCCCAAACGGCACGCCGTATTCAGGATGCCCCACGATCTCCAGCAAGAACCGTCCGTTCCGGCGCGAATACTTCAGCGTTTGAGGCGGCAGTCGGCGAATGGGGAGTCCGCACAGTATGAACGGTCGGGCGCCGAAGGAGACATCCTGGTCCTGGGTGTCACGCCGCCGTCGTATGGATTCGATCTGCTCAGCCTTCCCGAGGACACTTGAGGAAGGCGGAGGAATCAGGAGGTCGTCCGGAAACAGTTCACGGACACACGTACCCGCATGTTTCAGCATTGCGATACTCCGGGTCGTTTGGTCAGCTTGCGAGAGGGACGCGATCGCGCCAAACCACAGGAAAGCGGGTTCTCACGCGACACACTCGCCTTCCGGTCTCATTGGCAAAAAGTTGTTCAGAATGTTGTGCGTTAAGCGCCGGAGAGATGCGAACAGGCCGAACAAACAGGAGGTGGCGGCTAAAAGAATCAGCAATATAGGGGATGAATGATGAATTCACACGCAGGAGGTCCGGGGTTCGAGTCCCTGCGCGCCCACCATTGTTTTCAGTAGTTTATGCGGTATCGGTACCCCTAATACCGGAGCGGCGGAGCGGCTGCTTTTCGAGCAGTCGCGTTGAGAAAAAACTCCCTTGTCCCTGAGCAGAAATGCATTGGATTCATCGCGTTGCAGTCCGTGTCGTTTTCCGGGCTGAACCCGCCGTATCAAAACCGTATCAAAATCCCGATTCCTCAATATCCTCAACTGTTTACCCGACTCCGGATGCTCTGCCAGCGCCGGTTATGATACGGTGGCCCATACCTGTAACCGATGTCAAATGATGCCGTTGGCGGCATTACTGAACGTCCTCGGTCCCGAACTGCTGATGTACCTCCCGGCCCTGCGGTTGTCGGTGGGAAGGCACGAGAGGGCTTGTCAATATAGTTCAATTATGGAATGATATTGGCTATGCCGCGATCGCGTCTTGAGGAATTGGCCTTGATGGCCGAAGAGCACGACGGGCTCGTGACGGCAGGACAGGCCCGTCACTCCGGATTCACCGACTCAGTTCTCGCCCGCCTCGTCCAACGAGGTCGTATTGAGCGCACCGCGCGAGGCGTATACCGGATCCCCTGGCGCAACGCGGGCCGCTTCTCGCAATATCTTGAGATCGTGCTGTGGGCGAAAGCCAACCGCGGGCCTCAGGAAGTGGCGATCTCCCACGCCTCCGCGCTCAGCGTCTACGGAATCTCCGACGCAAGTCCCGACGTCATCCACTTGACTGTCCCCCGGACCGCACGCCTTCGACGCGAGCACCCCAAGGGTATCGTCCTTCACCAGAGCGATCTGGAAGCCAAAGACATCGCAATTCACGAAGGGGTTCCGGTCACAACGGTCAGCAGAACCGTTCGCGATCTGCTGGAATCCGGCGCCCGCCTGGATCTGATCCGACAGGCCATTTCGGATGCCCGACGCGAAGGATATATCGATGCCGCGGAAGCAAGAACTCTCCGCCGTGAGGTCGAGCGCCATATTGTTGCGCTACGCCAGAGTAGCCACCCGACGCAAATGGAACCAGGCGAAGCATGACTCTTCCAGGACCAACAGAAAGACTCGAGAAACGGCTGGCGCGCGTCGCCAGAGAACAGGGTATCGATCAGGAAAGATTACGCCGGTGGGTTTCCTTTCTGGCTTTGTGCGGAGTGCTGGAAAGAGCCCTTTCAGAAAGCGTTCTCGGCGGCTACTATCTCAAAGGCGGCGTCGCCATGGAATTGCGGTTTGCGCAACGTGCTCGCGCCACGAAAGATCTTGACCTCGGAATCGAAGGCACCCGGGCAGGTCGGCTTCAGGCATTGTCTGCGGCGCTGCGCCTCGGATTTGATCAGTTCACGTTCCGCGTTAAAGCTCAGACCCGGGACATGGAACAGGCTGATACCATCCGCGTTCAGGTCTCGGTCCAGTACCGAACGCGATCCTGGCAGACGATCGAGGTAGATTTGGGACCGGCCTCCTCCGAACAGATCGACCTGATCGAACCAGGTGTCCGAGGTCTGCTGGAGCTGAACATACCGATAGTCTCTCCTGTTCGCTGTCTGAACCTCGCGGAGCAGATCGCTCAAAAGCTACACGCCTGCACCGGCCCTTTCTCCGCGGGCCGAGCAAGGGACGTGCTGGATATCCTGCTGGTCGATCTGCTGTCCGAATTAGACTATGCAGCGGCGGCGGAAGCATCCCGGCGGATCTTTCGCGAACGTGCCACACATGAATTCCCGCCAGGGATTGTGTTTCCTCGCGAGTGGTATCCGGAACTCGAGTCGCTGGCAAAAGAACTTGAATTTCCGATCACGACCCCAGCGGCCATCGAAGTTCGTTTTCGCGATGTAGTCGGGAAACTGAGGCAAGCCGGGGGATCCTGATGGGTGACGACCTTGGGAGACTGCGGGACGAGAACCGTCGCCTCCGTGAACTGCTCACGAGGAATGGAATTGAAATTCCACCCGATCCCCCCGTCCTCATTGAAACCCTTGAACCCCGACGGTTCTCGCCGGAGGCGAAGATCCGGTTATTTCGCGAACTGTTTCGAGGCCGTGACGACGTCTATGCTGTGAGGTGGGAGAGCCCGGACGGCAGAAAAGGATACTCGCCGAAGTCAGATCGCGACTGGAAGGCCTGGTATGCTGCCCGGCCGGAAGAACGCCAGAGAGTAGACCGCGAAACGCGCAAGCATGTCCCGCTAACCGACGAGGCAATCCGAGCCCATCTGCAGGGCGAGATTACCGTGGGAATCTACCCTTTACTGCGAGACGAAAGCTGTTGGTTGCTGGCTGCTGATTTCGATAAGACAACGTGGCAGGAAGACTGTCAGGCATTTCTTGAGTCCTGCTCAGAATGGAACATTCCCGCTGTGCTCGAAAGATCACGCTCGGGCAAGGGTGGTCACATCTGGATCTTCTTCGAGAACTCAGTTTCGGCGTTGCTTGCGCGAAAACTCGGCTGTGCGTTGCTGACGCGTGCCATGGAGCGCCGCCACCAGATCGGGCTTGACTCTTATGACCGGCTTTTTCCGAATCAGGACACTATGCCAAAGGGCGGGTTCGGCAACCTCATCGCGCTTCCTCTTCAGAAGGTTCCACGCGAAGCAGGGAACAGCGTGTTCCTCGATAGCCGCTTTGAGCCCTGGTCGGATCAGTGGGCCTTCCTTGCTTCTGTAAAACGTATCAGTGCGTCGGCCGTTGAAGCCGTGGTTGCGGAGGTTCTTCGCAAAGGCGACCTCATCGGCGTTCGAACCACAACGACCGACGATGAAGGTGAGCCCGACCCGTGGACACTACCACCCTCACGAAAAAGCGGATCAGCAAAAAAGATACAGGGTCCTTTTCCGAAGACCGTTAACATCGTTCGGTCGAATCTGATTTATGTTGACAAGGCCGGACTTCCGCCGGCGATGTTGAACCGGGTGCTTCGCATCGCCGCATTTCAGAATCCGGAGTTTTACAGGACCCAGTCGATGCGTCTTTCGACGTACGGAAAGCCTCGTGTCATCTTCTGCGGTGAAGATGTGTCCGGGTTTGTCGCGCTTCCTCGTGGTTGCTTGGCGGACTTAACCGCTGTTCTCGAAAGTCATTCGATCAAGCCCAACCTGCGGGATGAACGCTACGCCGGGCCGGACGTGAACTTCGGATTTCATGGCACCCTGCGAGATAAGCAGATACAGGCGGTGCAGGCGGTTATCGCTTACGACGATGGAGTCGTATGCGCTCCGACGGCGTTTGGAAAGACCGCTGTAGCTGCCTGGCTGATCGCGAACCGGAACGTGTCAACGCTCGTCCTTGTCCACCGCCAACAACTGCTTGACCAGTGGCGCGAACGGCTCGCGATGTTTCTGAGCTTGCCCATCGATCAGATCGGCCAGATTGGCGGCGGGAGCACAAAACGGTCGGGCAGGCTCGATGTTGCCGTGATCCAGAGCCTTTACCACGATCATGTGGTCAAGGACCTTGTTGCGGAGTACGGCCACGTCGTCGTGGATGAGTGTCATCATCTATCCGCGGTCACGTTCGAGAAAGTGCTCCGCGAGGTGAAAGCGAAGTATGTCGTCGGGCTGACAGCGACGCCAACGCGCAAAGACGGTCACCACCCGATCATCTACATGCAATGTGGACCGATTCGGTACCGGATGAGCGCCCGGACGATGACGGAATCGACTCCCTTCGAACACGTTGTGATACCGCGAACGACCGATTTCCGGATGGGTGACGGCATCGACGACATCACGATTCAGGAAGTTTATGCCGGCCTCGTGGGCGACGGTGCCCGTAATCAGTTGATCGCGTCGGATCTGACCCGTGCTGTGCTGTCCGGCCGTTCGCCGCTTCTCTTGACCGGGCGCACAGAACATCTCGCCGTCTTTGCGGAAAAGCTAACTGGACTCGTAAAAAATATTCTGATTCTGAAAGGCGGTCTCGGGAAGAAGCAGCGTCGGGCGCTGGCGGAGCAACTGGCGTCGATTCCGGAAACAGAGCAGCGCGTCATCCTCGCCACGGGCAGTTACATTGGCGAGGGATTCGACGACGCACGGCTAGACACGCTGTTCCTCGCTATGCCGATTTCCTGGAAAGGCACACTGCAGCAGTACGTTGGTCGCCTGCACCGACTGCACGACGCAAAACGCACAGTTGAGGTATACGACTACGTCGATCCGAATGTTCGGATGCTGGTTCGAATGTATGATCGCCGACTGAAAGGTTACGCTGATATGGGCTACAAAGTTAGTGAGGCTGCATTGAAGCAGCAGGAGTCGTGTTCATGATGTGCTTAATTGCTGAAATCCTGATTGATCACCGAGAGCCGGAGACCAGAACCTCGCCGTATCAGAACCGTATCAAAACCCCATCTATTGATCCCATTGACGTTGCTGCGCGAGCAAAGAGCAGATGCCCCAAGTTGTTGAAAAAACAGAGAACGCCATAGAAAGAATGGAAAACAAAACTGCCCCCTTGCAGGCTTCACACGCAGGAGGTCCGGGGTTCGAGTCCCTGCGCGCCCACCATTCGCATCTTATCGCGCGTTGTTGCCAAAAGCCACCAAAAGCCGCTCCCTGAGCGGGACCGGCCGCCCCTCTTTATTAAGATGATTGGGTATCAGGCCAGTGATAAATCCACCCAGAGCCGGCACGGCGGCCCCGCTCCGACCTGACTCCCCGAACCCCGGCGCTGAGCCGGACTGCCCCGCCCGACCCTCACACAGATTCGCCATAACTGCTTTCCCTGCGATTTCGATCCTCGCCGCCTTCTTCCTGACGCCGCCGGCGCGCGCGCAATTTGTCGTCGATTCCTGGACCGCCGAGAACGGACTGCCCCAAAACTCCGTTCTGTCCGTCCGGCAGACATCCGACGGATATTTATGGTTCAGCACGTACGACGGCCTGGTCCGCTTCGATGGCCTGCGTTTTACGGTGTTCAATCGCGCCAGCAATCCGGAGTTGCCTTCGAACCGCTTCACGCTGATGTTCACCGCTCCCGACGGCGCACTTTGGGCCGCCATGGATACGGCAGTCGGACTCGTGCGTTACCGCGCCGGCCGCTTTCGCGCGTTCACGGTCGCCGCCGGAGTGCCGGACGACACCATTCTCACGATGGGAACGCACCTCGACGGGTCGCTGTTCGTCGAGACGTCGTCGAAATCCTTCCGCTTGCGGAACGACACCGTGGAGGCGATTCGTGAGAGGAGAACCAATCAAAAGGAGTATGTTTCGCCGAGCGGAGTGGTCTGGCGGTGGGATTATCCGTTCCTGAACAAAACGGCCGGCGGACGCGAAACCCGGATCCGTTTGCCCGCCGACCTGACTCTGTATCCATTGGCTCCGCCCGTCATGCACGAAACTCCCGACGGGGCCTTGTGGCTCGCCCAGTTCGGCGTCGTTTACCGGCTGACCAACGACGGTCTGACGGCGTACCGGCGAAAAGACGGCGTCCCCGCGGAGCGGATTCTCGAAATCGCTCACGATCGCGACGGCCACGTCTGGCTGGTCGGAGGAGGCGGCGTTTGCCGCATGGAGAACGGCCGCTTTCGTTGTTTCGGCAAAGCGGATGGTCTTTCGAGCAACGACACCCAGAGCTTTTTTCAGGACCGCGAAGGCACCTTCTGGGTCGGCACGCCGGCAAACGGCCTGAACAGGCTGCGGCCGCGGGAGGTTTCCTGCATTTCGACCGCGGCAGGTTTGCCGGCAAGGAATGTCTATCCGATTCTGGAAGATCACAAAGGTGACATTTGGGCAGGCACCGAACGCGATATCACCCGGATTCGGGCCGGGCGGGTCCTCCGTTCTCTTCGTATCCCGCAGCAATTCTATAACGTACAGGGCTTATATGAGGATCGCGACGGACGGCTCTGGGTCAGTTTCATCAGCGGGGCCGGTTACTACACAAATGGCCGGTTTACCGATATCACCCCGCGGCTGAATATTCCTGACACTCCGGTGTGGTCCGTATACCAGGACAAGACGGGCGCATTCTGGTTTTCCACGCAATTCGGCCTGGTGCGCTACGATGGCGGTCAACCGCGCCGCTTTACCACGGCCGACGGTCTTCCCGGAAACAACGTCAAACTGGTTTATCAATCGCGCGATGGAACGATATGGGCGGGCAGCACGGAGGGTATCGCGCGCCTGAACGGCTCGCGTTTCATCCCGTACACGGAGCGCGACGGACTCGCCAGCAACAATGTCCGCGCGATCTACGAAGATGCCCAGGGCACGCTCTGGTTCGGGACCTACGATCGCGGTATCTCGCGTCTGCGCGACGGCGTTTTTACCAACTTCTCCGCCGCGGACGGATTGTTCAGCAACGGAGCGTTTCAGATTCTGGAGGATTTGCACGATCACTTCTGGGTCAGCAGCAATCAGGGCATCTACCGTGTCAGCCGCCACCAGTTAGAAGATCTGGCCGCGGGACGCATCCGGGCTGTTACTACCATGGCGTTCGGCAAGTCCGACGGAATGCTCAATCCGGAATGCAACGGCGGCCGCGCCGCTGCCGGTTTCCGCGCGCGGGACGGCAAACTCTGGTTCCCAACTCAGGATGGCGTCGTCAGCATCGATCCGGAAACCGTGCCGCTCAACACGCCGCCACCCCCGGTGGTGATCGAATCCGCGATGGTTCAGGGCTTGAGGATGCCGCTCGCGGGTGGGTTGCGCCTGGAACCCGGAACGGGAGGCATGGAGATTCAGTATACGGGACTCAGCCTGGCCCAGCCACAGCGGATCCGCTTCCGGTACCGGCTGGAAAACCTGGACACCGCGTGGGTGGAAGCGGGCGGGCGCCGGACCGCGTTTTACCAGTACTTGCCCCCTGGAAACTATATTTTCCACGTGATTGCAGCCAACGGCGATGGCGCCTGGAGCCAGGCAGGGGCCACTCTCTCCATCGTCGTCCTGCCGCCTTATTACCAAACCCGGTGGTTTTTGACCCTCGCCCTGGCCGTCACTGCGTTCGCAGCCTGGTTGCTGTGGCGCCGGAAAGTGAGGCAATTGGAGCGCGCAACCACGCAGCAACTGGAGTTTTCGCGCAAACTGGTCGAATCCCAGGAAGCAGAACGGAAGCGCATCGCCGCCGAACTGCACGATAGCCTGAGTCAGCAGCTTCTGGTGATCAAAAACCGCGCCGCGCTGGGTTTGCGGGATGCGAATCAGCCTGATGCGACGAAGGGACAGTTCGACCAGATCGCCACGTCGGCGGGGGAAGCGATCGAGGAAGTGCGAAAGATCGCTTACGACCTTCGACCGCCGAACCTGGATCGCTTAGGCCTCACCGTGGCAATCGAGGAACTGATCGAGAAGACCGCCGAAACCTCCGGTCTCGAGTTCGGCAGCAGCGTGACTCCGATCGACGATGCGCTGACTCCCGAAGGCGCGATCAAGCTCTACCGCGTCATCCAGGAGAGTATCAGCAACATTACCCGGCATGCGCGGGCGACACGGGCGAATCTGGAGATCTGGCGCGAAGAGGCCCTCATCCACATCACCATTTCGGACAACGGTTGCGGGTTCGATCCGGATGCGCCAATCCGGCGCGGTCTCGGTCTGGACAGCATCGTCGAGCGGGTTCGGATGCTCGGCGGCGCCTACGCCTACTCTTCAAAACCAGGGCAGGGGACCACGCTGGACATTCGCATCCCGGAGTACGTCGCGCCAAAGGCACATGCGAAAGGAGCATCGGGTGGCGGCTGAAATCACCATTCTTATTGCCGAGGATCACCCGGTCTTCCGCCTGGGATTGCGGCAAATCATCGAGGAAGAACCCGGGTTGAAAGTACTGGCCGAAGCCGGCGATGGCGAGCAGGCGATGGATCTGTTGCTGCGGCGCCCTCCGCAGGTCGCGGTGCTCGACATCGATATGCCGGTGACCGACGGACTTGCGATGGCACGCCGCATTCGGGATCTCGGGATCGATACAGCCGTAATTCTGCTGACCGGGCACAAGAACGAGCGCCTGTTCAATGCCGCGCTCGATGAGGGCGTTCGCGGCTTTATCCTGAAGGATTGCGCGGCTACCGAGATTGTCACAGGCATCCGGGTGGTGGCATCCGGAAAATCGTACATCACGCCTTTGTTGACCGACTTCCTGTTGAACCGGGGCCGGTCAGCGAGGGCCTCCAGCCTCGCACATCCGGAGTTGGCAACGCTGACGCCCACCGAACTGAAAGTGCTCCGGTCGATCGCCGATTTCAAAAGCAGCAAACAGATCGCGGACGATCTCTTCATCAGCGTCCGCACCGTGGACCGGCACCGCGCCAACATCGCGGCGAAGCTGAAGCTTTCCGGCAGCAACGCGCTGTTGCAGTATGCACAGCAGCATGTCAGTTTACTCAAGCCCTCTGCGTGAGTCCGGGCACACTCGCGTCTTAACGGGCGCCATTCGGCCTTATAATCGGATCTTCTCTTGGTTCCGGCTGTGCCCCCGCACGCACAACGCCCGGTTCAGACCGGAATCCCCGGTCACCGCCGAAGCCCGCCCGCCATCGCCGAAATCGAGCACCCATTGTTCACCGGGCTGCTGGCCAGGCGTGGAACTCCACGCCCAGCCGGTAACTTTGACAGGCCCGACGAGGTGGCGGCCGTTACCGTCCGCGGGCCCGCCGAACAGCCCCTGGAGTTCTTCGATATCGGGCAGCCGCCAGTCTTTATGGCCACCCAAAGTCAGTGCGCGGCAATACCGCGCTGCCTGGGCGGCGCTGGCTCCAATCCCGTTGTCGGCGGCGGCCCATGTAAGCCGTGTGGCGGGATCCAGCCAAACACCGGTATCGGCTTGCCGGCCGCGCGCGGTCTGCGGGAGACCACTCGCGGCCAGCAGGAAAACAACAACGAAGCAGCGCATACCTTACTGCAACGAAGCCGTGGTCACCGGCGCCTTCTCTTTCAGCAGGCGTTCGATATTCGACGTGAACTCCTCTTTCAGCAGCTTGTTGAACACGCCGCTGGCAGGCGCCGCGAAGCCGGCGTGAGTGGCCTTCACCTTGCCGTCGCGACCCACGAAAACGGTCGCGGGCCAGGTATTCAGATTCACCAGCTGCGGCACCTTGTCCCACATTTCCGAAGGCTGCCCGGCGATCAGATACTTGTACGGCACTTTGTACTGTTTGACGAATGCATTCACGCGTTTCAGTGAGCTGATCTCGGTGGGTTCTTCGAAGTCGAGCGCGACGATTTCCAGGCCCTGGTCGTGATACTTCTTGTAAAGTTCCACAAGGTACTGCGCCTCGTCGTGGCAGTTCGGGCACCACGTGCCGGTCACGATCGCGAGAACCACCTTGCCCTTGTAAGCGGGATCTTCATTGGACACGATCTTGCCGCTGGTGTCCGGAAAGCTGTAGGTGAAGACCTCATTCGGATCCCGCACCGTGGTGTGAGTCTGATAGTTCGAAGGCTCCGGCAGACCCTTGGCGCGCGCCACTTCCGGCCGGTAAGCGATCAGCATTCCATTGCGGTTGCCCGTATTCAGTTCCACGCCGAGGCTGCCATCGGCCTGCGGAGTCAGCGTGATCAAACCAGGCCGCGCGCCGTCGAAGTGGCTGGCGACAAACTTGCCGTCCTGCCAGCTGCCGGTAAGCGCTCCCGTGTCGCCATCCACGCGCAGGATGGTGGTGGTGATCTCGGCGCCCTTCTGCTGCACGACAACGCGCCACGCCTTTTCTCCTTTGGGAGTTTCCCGCGCGACTTCCCAGACACCGTCGATATTCGGGACGTTCTTCACTTCGGCCGCCGTGGGAGCCACGTAGCGCACCGCATGGAAGGGCGTGGAGTTGCGGCGGGCAGGCGCACCCGGCGTGGTGGAGGGCGCGTTGTTGGCGCTCTCCTCGGCAGCGGGTCCGCCCCGGTGCGATTCAATGCGGCCGTCGAGTTCGCCGTCTTTCACTTCGGCAACAATGGATACCAGGTAGTGATCGAAGTTCAGCTCTACCTTGCCGTCCCGGACGCTCGCGCTGGTTGTGTACTCCTTATCTTCGCCGTTATAGAGCGTGCCTTTGGCCTGATCGCCCTCTCCTGATATATCGAGGCGGAAGGGGATTTTCGAGCCGCCCTGTTCGGTGTTGGCGGCCCATCGGCCATTCAGGCTTTGCGCTCCCGCAAGGCCTGTGATGCCCAGAGCCATCGTGGCAAGGGCTGTGAGATTTCGCAGCGTCTTCATACGTTTGGTGTTCCTTTCGGTGTTCACGGTTGGGGCTTCAGGGAAGCGGTTTGGCGCCACTCCGCCGGGAGGCCCGGCTTCGTCGCGACGAGGATTTCGAGGATCGCCCGGCGATCCTCCGCCGACAACGCCGCGAACTCAGGACTCTGGTCGCGTCCGCTGAGGACTTCCAACAACCGGCGTAAGATGAACTCTTTGGCCGGCCCCGGAATGGCGTCGAACGCCTCCGAGTAGATCAGGTAGCTACAGGGGTACCGGAAAATTCGTGTGCGCAGATCGAAGTCCCGCAGAGAGCGCCTCCGCGGATCGCGCGGCCCTTTCGCGGCGAACTCTTCGGCATAGCCCGAGCCGCCTTCCACGGGGCCTTCGAGCTTCGCTTCCTTCGCGAAGAGTAAATACCTCACAAGCTGCTCGGCGGAGCGCTCCATCTGCTGCGTTGCGGCGGGCGCGCCGGAATAGAGAGCCAGCCGCGCCTGATAGTTCGTCTGCGTGATCAGGTTGTGCATCTGCGTCTGGTGGTCCAGTACCAGATGCGCTACCACATCGCTGGTCCCGGTGAGATAGAACGACGTATCCGGCGGACTCGCTTTGCCCATGTGGGTTTGCGGGATGTCGCCGGTCACGTACCAGCCTCCCCACCGTTGCGCGAGCGGACTCTCGTGGCCGGACACATAAGCGGGCGTCCCGCCAACCTGCGTGCCCGCGGGACCGGTGGATAGGGAACGGACCATGACGCCCGGAACACCCTTCGTCTGCACGTTGGAAACATGGCACTGGATGCAGTCGAGGTTCGCCCGCTCGAAACGCGGCTTATCCGCCTTGTGCTCGTCGAGAATGTAAAAGATCGCGCCCTGGGTCGGATCGAAGGACACGAACTCGAGCGCCATGCCATCGTGCACGCGGCCCACGTAAACATCGTCGTTGAAATAGAGCGCGCGCGGCTTGTCAGGCGAGATCTTCGGATACTGGAAGCTGGTTTTGGAGTACACCAGCGCCTGTGAATTAACCGGAATCTTCAGTAACTCCAGCACCGATCGCAGATAGCTCTGGCCCGCTTCGTACTTCAGCTTGACTTCGCCGCGGTCCAGTCGTTTTTGTAAATTCGCCACGGGATCATGCAGGTCCTGCGAGCGGTAGTTGATGGGCGCGTCGCCGAACGGAATGTAGCCCTGCTGTTTCACTACCGGCGCGGCCAGAGCAAGGCCGCCGGCTACCGTAAGCGTGAAGAATATGGTTCTGGTGTTCATTCAGAAAATGCCCGAAAAGAGGGATTGAGCTTCGAAAAGCCGATAACTACGCCGCGCTGGTGGTTGCGGCCAGAATGGCGATCACGTCCGTTGCGACATCCTTAAGCGGCCGCCGGGACTTGCGGCTCAGCACGCGCAGGTGTGTGTATGCCTGGTTTTCCGAAATCGAATGCGTGGCCTGCAGGAGCGCTTTCGCCTGACCGGTGACGCGTCTCTCGTCGAGTTCATCTTCCAGTTCCTTCACAATGCTTTCCAGCGCGCGGATCGCAACGCCGGGGCGGACCACGGTTCTCACGTGATTCACCAAAGCGCCCAGCCGATCGGCGCCAGGCTCGCCTGTCAGAAGCCCGTGTGCCCGCTCCGCTATCTTGGAACCGATCAGGCGCGCTTCCAGAGTGCTGATGCCGGCGACGAGTTCCAGGAGCCGCGCCTCGGGAAAGCGCGCGGACCAGATGATTTCAAGCGCTTCCCGCATCCGGTTCAGCGGCTCCCGGGCCCGCTCAGCCCCTGTTCGGTCTTCGAACGAGAACGCCGCGAAACCGTCCGCCGCGTGCTTGGCATGCAGCGGAAACGCGACCAGCGGGAAATGAACGTCTTCCAGCACCGCGGGTACGGAAAGTTCCTTTCCCAGACGTGCTACCGGCCGCAGGCCAGGCGCCTCGCGAGTCTCCTCGAAGAGCGCGAAGCCCGTGGCGCCGGTTTCCTGAAAGGCCACCCTGGCAAGCGCCAGAATGCTGCTCTCGAAATGCGGCAAACGGTCCGCCAGGGCGCTCATGCGGCCTCCGCGCCGGCCAGTTGCCGGTCCACCGGACCCGGTTCCCCGAACCGTTGCCAGAGCCCGTCCCAGCGCTCCTGCCCGGTGGCAAACTGCCAGAAATATTCATGCGTGTTCCGGCCGTACTCCATCTGGAACATGCCCTGCGACTTGTGTTCGGCAATCACCCAGTGCACGATGATGCTGTGGTCGAGCGCGGCATTCCGCAAAAGCGGCGTGCGCCGGTCGAAGGCCCAAACGGGTGCGCCGCTGGTGGTGCGCGTCCCGGGAAATCCGTCCAGTTCATGGAACACGGGAAGCGCGCCGCCGGCGGGCGAAGCGGCGCGAACACCGGCGACGGCCGGACGCGCGTCGCACGGCATCGCGGCGGCCGCTTCCAGTGCCAGCATCGCGACAGTCTTGTGGTGCCCGTGCGTGTCCCGCGTGGGCAGCAGCGTCAGAACCAGATCGTAGCCTTCACATTGCAGGAGATGTTGCAGTTGACGGCGGATCCACGGCAGATTCCAGCTCCGCAGTCCTTCAGCCGGATCGAGCGTAAAACCTGTGTCGTCCTGTTCCAGAAAATAGTGATTGCGGATGCCGATAATCTGCCCGGCGCGCATCACCTCCCGGCGCCGCAACCGCGGCAGAGCTTTGGCAACACCCGGACTGCCGGAAAGCCCGTAATACTCGAGTCCCGGAGCGGAGAAGTGTTGCCCACCGGCGCCGTTGGTCACAATCACCTGATCCACCACGCCGCCGAGTCCATGCGTGATCCGGTAGAGCGTGGCCGCGCACTCCGATTCGTCATCCGGATGAGCCACCACCAGCAGAACCTTCAGGGGCACGGAAGGCACCGCATCGGCCAGCGAAAACTCCGGGCATCCGGGCCACCAGGCACCGGAAGCGGAAGCTCGGGTGAGCAGTTGCAACAAGCGGCCCATTACGCGGCCTCCGCATATTCGAGGGCAGGCAGTGCCAGACGCCTTGCCAGGTCGGTCAGTTGCTGCCCCACGAATGTCGCGATGCGCCGCAACAGATCGCCCGGCACGCCCCACGTTCCAATGCAGGCTACCAAGGTGCCGGCGGCGCGATGGCCGGAGTTCAGCGGCGTCATATAAAGGCCGCGAAAAGGAAATCGACGGGACTCCAGAAATTCGCAAACGGCGGGAGTTTCCGGCAGCACGGCGCCTGCCGTGACTGGCCTGACGATCAGCAACGCGCCGCCGCACGTGTTGGCGAGAAGCGACTGAACCTGGGTCAGCGCGGCGGGGATATCGTCCGCGAGCCGGACGACTTCAGCGATCTCACGAAGTAATTCTTTTTCCTGCATCACCATCTCCACTCGGTTCGAAGGCAGCATTGCGTGGCCGATTTGCGCGGCAACAACAACAGGCCGGGATGGAGGAACGGGCAGAGATGGGTGTGGTCCGGAAACTCATGTTGTGCACCTCGCGGCGCGACCGAATCCAGGGCGGTCGAGCGGCCAGCAGGTCCCCTGGTGCTGACAGGAAGCGGCTTTAGGTAAAGCCCACTAACTAGATCGAGTTTAGGGGATTGACCGTCGGGATGTCAACTGCGCAATCTCAACAAAAAACGCCCGCAATCGAATAGACTGTATAGCCGATAGCCATTTCGCCCGGAACACAGGTCTCTTCATGACGACAACACTGCAGAAAACGATCACGCTCGCCGCCATGGTGGCGGGCGGCTGCCTCGGACTCCTCTTCGCGCAGGACTCCACTGCTCCCGCCGGCCGGGGCGCTCGCGACAAAGGGCCGGTAAAGACCTACTGGGTAGAGAAGACGTCCGGCGGTGTCTACGTCCCGCCGAATAAACCCATTACCCGCCTTGCCGATCTCAAGGCCAAACACGCGGGTCAGGCAAACTGGTCGGAACTGATCGTCAAAGATCCCGAGCATCAGGCCGTCTACAACTCCGCGGCTCCGGGCACGAAGTTCCCGCGCAGCGTACACCCCGATACCCCGGAGATGATGGTGGTCGTGTCCGGCGAACTGCATGTCGATATCGAAGGTCAGGCGCCCATCATGGCCACGCGCGGCTCCATCGTCAACATCCTGCGGACCACCCCGTACTCCTTCGAGGTGGCCGGGAACACACCCGCCTTCTGGCTGACCATCGACCCGCTGAACTTCCGGACCATGTATCCGTCGGAAGATCCTGCCCCGGCGCCGAAGCTTGGCGGCCAGATGGTAAAGGTCTCTTTCGGCAATCGCCCCGCGTCTTACGTGGAACCCAACATGCCGCACTGGAATCTGTTCGAAGCGGCCAAAACGAAGAATCCTTCCGGAGTCCGTGTCACCGAAGACCACCTGTTCGCGAATCCCATCTATGGTTTCGCCGATCCAAATGATCCGCTGAACCCGGATCGCGGGAATCCGGGCGGCGGTCGCGGGGGACGCGGCGGACGGGGTGGCGCAACAGGACCGTTCGATCCGCACTCCACTTTTGGACATATGCACACTGGGCCAGCCGAATGGTGGCTGGTGCAGTCGGGCCAGATCACCGCGCGGTTTGAGAACGTGGGGGAACTCGTCGCCAGCGAAGGCGATGTTCTGTATGCCACGCCGATGACATGGCATCAGATGGGCTTCAAAGGGCCGGGACCTTCCTGCCGGCTGGCGCTCGGCGCCTACGACTTCATCAATATGAACAACACCGCGGGACAGTAACCCGTGATGACAAAGGAACCAATGACAAACATTCACCGCCGCCATTTTTTGCAAAGTGCCGTACTCGCCGCCACCGCTTCCGGTCTGCGCGCTCAGAACGCCGCTCCGGGCGCAAACGACATGTGGGGGACGCCGGTCTTCGACATCCATTTCCACATGCGTCCCGCGGTGGAGGGCAACGCCGAACACCTGGATGGCTGCGGGGTTACCAAAGCGAATCTGCTTACCCGCGGCCCCGCGCTCGAACAGGTGAAAGCCGTGCAGGCGGCGTATCCGAAGCGCTTCATCTGGTTCAGCAGCACGGATATCACGAAGCCCGAGGCCGAGAAGATTCTCACGCAGGCCGTGAAGGACGGCGCGCAGGGGCTCGGCGAGATCAAGTTCCATGTCGCCGCCGACGGGCCGGAACTGCGCCGCATGTATGCTCTGGCCGCCGAACTGAATGTGCCCATCACCGTGCACTTTCAGGAAGTGCCGCATACCCCGACCGAAGGCGTCTTCAGCACCGGATTCAGGAACTTCGAAGCCATGCTGAAGGCTTATCCGAAAACGAAGTTTATCGGCCACGCCGATGCCTTCTGGGCCAACGTAAGCGCGGACTACGCGAATGACGTCGCCTATCCAACCGGGCCGATCAAACGCGGCGGAGTCACCGATAAGCTGCTGGGCGACTATGCCAATCTGCATGCCGACCTTTCCGCGAACTCCGGAAACAACGCGCTCTCGCGGGATCCGTCTTTCACGCCCGACTTCCTCAAACGCCATCAGGATAAGCTCATCTTCGGCAGCGACTGCGGCTGCAAAGACGGTAAGGGCGGAGGCGTGTCCCAGGCCAACAATCCGACGGCCACTCGTCTCGCGGGCAAATGTGTCGCGCGCGAAACGCTGACCGTGCTGAAGAGTTCCACCACGCCCGCCATCTTCCGCAAACTCGCGTGGGACAACGCCCACAAGCTGCTCAAAATCCCGGCGTGATTTATTTTTGGGTAATCACGGAATAACGCCCCGAGGGGAGACCGGCGAATCGTTCGGTCTTCCCGTCCGGCCCCGGCCATTTCACTTCCAACCAGTCTGCCTTTTCCGCGCGGCCCAGGCCCAGAATTTCACGGGGGTCGTGCGACGACAGATAGCTCCCGCCACCTGTCTTCAGCCGGCTGCGCTGCACTCCTCCCGCGGACCACGTAACACGGGCTCCGATCGCGTCGCGATTGCACAGCGTCCCCCTGAGCTTCAGCCCCAGCCAGTGATTGCCTTCGCCGCTCCGGTTTTTCAGCAGCACCGGCGCGCCTCCGTTATTGGCGATTAAAAGGTCCAGCCGTCCTTCATTCGCGATATCGCCGACCGCCAGTCCGCGTGCGGTGTAGCTCTGCCGAAACGCCGGCCCCGCCAGTGAACTCACGTCGCGCAGCCGCCCTTTCTCCTGATGGAACAGCAGCAACGGCTCGCGGTACTTCACGCCGGGCGAGTAACTCTCCACCATGTCGTCGGGATGTCCGTTGGCCAGAATCAGATCCACCTCGCCGTCGTTATCGTAATCGAAAAACTTCAGTCCCCAGCCGCTCAGCAGCCGCGTAGCCTGGGCGATTCCCTCGTCGAAGGCGATGTCCTGAAACGTCTCGTCGTGCTGATTCTTGTAAAGCGAAAACTTCTCCTGGTCGATATTGGCGACAAAGAGATCCTGCCAGCCATCGCCTCGCAGGCTCGCGGAATCGACGCCCATCCCGGAGCGCGGCCTGCCGTCGCTGCTAAAGCCGACGCCCGCCGCCAGCGCCGCCTCTTCCCACCGGCCGCCGCCCCGGTTCAGGAACAAACAATTGGGCGACGTATCGTTGGCGACGAACAGGTCCGTGAGGCCGTCGTTATTGACGTCGGTCGCGACCACGCCCAGCGCCTTCCCGAGAGAACTCCCGATATCCGTCTTCGATCCGGTCTCGGTGAACGTGCCATCCCCGTTGTTGTGGAAGAGCAGGCTGGCGGTGGGCTTAAACAGACGCGGCACACAGTAAAAGTTGCGGCCCAGCTTATTGTTGCCGCAGGAGTAATGCTCGCCCTTGCCGTAATCGACATAGCTCCCGACGAACAGGTCCAGGCGTCCGTCGTTGTCGTAATCGAACCACACCGCCCCGGTCGTCCAGCCCTCCACCAGCAGGCCCGATTGCTTTGTCACATCGGTGAAGGTGCCGTCGCCGTTATTGCGATAGAGAATCGTGCGGCCGTACCCGGTGAGAAAGAGATCCGGAAAGCCGTCGTTGTTGTAATCCCCCACGGCGACCCCCATACCGAAGTTGCCGCCGGGCACGCCGGCTCGTTCGGTGACATCGGTAAATGTGCCGTCGCGATTGTTCCGGTAAAGCGCGTTGCGAACCGGCTGCGATGGCGTCCAGAAGTCGCAGGGGCCGCTGTTGACCAGGTAGATATCAAGCCAGCCGTCGTTATCGAAATCGAGAAAAGCGCAGCCCGGGCCGAGACTCTCCGGCAGATATCGCTTTTCCGACAAGGCATTTTGGTGGACAAAGCGGATGCCGCTCTTTGCCGGAGAGATCTCTTCGAAGAGAGGCGCACTGGCGCCGAAGAGCCTGCCGGCGGGCAGGGTGGCCGCGCCGTACTGCAGGAACCGGCGGCGGCTGGTCTTCATTGCGGATACGTCTCACCGGGGCGGACAACGCGAATCCAGTGATCGGTAAACCCGAAGTGAATTCCCGGTATTGCGGTCTTCGGCATGTGGCACGTTACGCAGTCCCGCTTGCCGACCTTGCACACGTTACCCTGCGCACGATTGCCCTGCGCAGGATTGCCTTGCGTATGACAGGCCAGACATTTCGCATCGTAACCTGCGGTGACGTGACTGGCGGGTGTGTGCGGCTCGTGACAGGCCGTGCAGGAAATGCGGCGGTCTTCCGCGTCGTAGCACTTACTGTTGGCCAGCCGATAGGGCTGAAAGCGAACGTTGTTGATGTCCTTCGGACCATTTGTGGCGATGTCTTCCCAGGTGCGATGACAGGCCCCACAGAGACCGGAGATCTCTTCGGAACTCGATTGCCTGAGCTTCGTCACCTTCGAGAGCGACACCGCGTGTTGCGCCGTGTCCGCATGGCAATGGCTGCACTGAACGCCAGTGTTGACAGGTTCCGCGCTGCCGGTGGAATGACAGCCGAAGCAGCGCCGCACTTCCGCCGGATCGATCAGTCGGCCCGCAGCTTCTTCGATATTGCGCTGCGGGCGATCCACGTGGCCGGGCGTATAATCCAGACCTTTGGTGGCCGCATAGTAGCTCATTGTGGATTCATACAGCGCTCCGTCCTTTTCATAGACGAAGGTCTGCCCGAGGACGCCGAAGCCGAAGGCCCACCGGAGTTTCGCCGTAACGGTCTGCTTGCCGTCGCTGACCGAATAAACGGGGTCTCCACCCGAACTCCGCAGCGTCCATTCATAAACGCCCCGGCGCGTGCGCAACTCCGGATTGTCCCGGAGAACCGACGAGTCACGGGCTGGCATCAGGGCCTGCATCATTGGCGTGGAAGCGTGCGACTTCGCCTCGGCGGGGTGGCATCCCGCACAGGCCGGAACGGCGACAGCGAGGAGCAGTAACATCATCTGGACGCCGGTTGTCGGGCCTGCGCTTCCGCAGTGAGCCGCCGCACGATGGCGCGCTCCCGGTCGCCCTCTTCCTTGCGCTTCAGCTTGTAGTAAACGCCCGCGAGGCTCACGTGCGCTTCCGTAAACTCCGGACTCCGCCGGATCAGATCCTCCAGCTCAAGCCGCGCCTCCTCCAGTTTGCCTGAAGCGACATCCACCGTGGCTGATTGATAGAGCACCGCGGGATCGCCCGGACGCAGGCGCAGGCTCCTCGCGAGAAACTCGCGCGCTTTCGCATACCGCTGCTCCTGTTTGGCAAGAATCCCCAACTGAAAGACAGCCGCGAAATTGTTCGGATCCACTTCCAGTTCCCGCCGGAATTCCGCCGTCGCCGCGTCATTCTGGCTGAGTCCCAAAAGCGCCAGGCCAAGCGACCCGTGCACTTCGGGCAGCTTCGGATTCAACTCCGCGGCCCTCTGCAACTCATCGCGCGCGCCCGTGAAATCGAGCGCGTTCAGCTTCACGGTACCCATCAACAGCCGCGACTCCGCCGATTCCCCCTTACGAAGAATCCTGTCGATGACCACGCCGCCCCGTTCCGACTGCTTGTCTTTCAGCAGCGCGGTGCCGAGCAGGTAAGCGAGCGCCATGTCGTCCGGAGTCTTCTGGTCATAACCATTCAGCAGTTCGATTGCCGGCTTATACTGTCCCAGCCGGATGTCGCAATCGGCGAGCAGAAACGAGATCTGCCGATGCGGCGCCGAGAAAGGCTGCAGCCGCGGCAACACCTTCCCGAAACCGGCGCTCGCATCCGCGTAACGGCCCGTCTTATAATGGGCCAGCGCCAGATTCAGCAGCACCTGCGGATTCTCCGGCTGCAGCGCAAGCGCTTTGTCGTACTGCCGGATCGCTTCGTCGAAAAGACCCTCGTGCGCCAGTGCCGCGCCGAAATTCACCAGGCCATCCACAGACTCCGGGTGCTCTTTCAGATACTCCCGATAGAGCGGCAGGGCGGCCTTCGCGTCGCCCGCCTGATGGACCCGCAGAGCCTCGGCCAGTGCCTCGGGCGGTTGCTGCCCGAAAACACGAATGGCCAGCAGCGCAATCAGAAATTGCGCCCCGGCCAATTTCGTGTTGAAAACCGAAAGGATCAGAAGTAATACTTTACCGCCAGTTGGATGATCCGGTGGCCGAGCTTACTGGTTGCCGTGCCAAAAAGCGCATTCGTCTGCTTTCCGCTGGCATCGAAGACCAGGTTGAGGTTCTGGTCGGCGCCAAACGTATAGTTCGGGTGGTTGATGAAGTTGAAGCCTTCCACCCGGAACTGCAGCCGCTGCCGTTCCCTGAACTCGAAATTCCTGAACAGCGACGCGTCCGTGTTGAAGAAATGCGGTCCGAAGGCTTCGGGCTCGATGATCGCGCCGTTATTGCCCGCGGTCGGCAGCGCAAAGCAGTTGGGATTCAGGTACTGGTTGGCGCCCAGTCCGCTGGTCGGGTTGCAGGTCAGCACAGGCATCGCCGGCACCGATTTGGTTCCCGTAATGTTCAGCACCGTTACCCCCTTGGGCAACGTCAGATTGAAGTTGCTGTTCGTGCTGTTCAACTGCAGCGGCGCGCCGCTTTGCAACTGAATCACGCCGGAAAGCTGCCAGTCGTTCAAAAACGCGCCCCCGAACCTACTATTGCGGAGCGGCTTGCCGAGTTGCAGCGAGTAAGCGGCGTTGAAGATATGCCGGCGGTCGAAGTTCAACGGACCGTAGTTGTTGTTGATGTTGAGCTGGTCGATGGCCGTCCCCGCCGTGCCCGCGCCCAGCACCTTCGAAAACGAGTAATTCACCAGCCACGTGTACCGCGAACTCTGGTGATTCAGGCCGACCTGCAGGGCGTTGTAGTTCGAGTAAGCGTTGTGATCCACAATGTACAGATCTCCATACACCGTGTAGGGCCGATAGAGGTTGTAGTTCACGCTGTTGGCGTTCGGCACGTTGAGCAAGGTTCCGTAAGGAACCGCGTTCAGGTTATCAAGTCCGCTCGTGATCAGGACGTGCCGCACCAGATTACCGACATACGCCACTTCCAGTCTCGAATTGCCGGGAACGCGCTGAGAGACCGTAAAGTTATAGGACCACGTAAGGGGATTCTGGCTGTCGCTCGAATTGACCACCGGGAACGAGCCGTTGAGGGTCGAGCGTGCGATCGGCGGGGCCGCATCAATCGCCGCCAGCGTGGTTCCGGACGACGTCGTCAGATTCTGCGTATAAGAACCCGTTGCCGGCGCAGTGCCGGTGCCGCTCTGCGAACCGCGATAGCGGAACAAGCCAATGCCGCCCCGGATCACCGTCTTGCCGCTGCCGAACACGTCGTAGGCCATGCCGAAGCGCGGCGCGTAAAAGAGCGCTCGCGTGGGGAAACCGGGATTCGGCACGCTGCTGTCGATCTTATTCCAGACGATGCCGGGCAGAATCGCCGTCGGATCCGGCTTGTAGAGCGACGGCTTGAACACGGCATAGCCAAGTCCGTACCGGTCGAACCACTGTCCTTCGTGCTGCAGTCGGATCCCGTAATCGACCGTGAAATTCCGGAAGACTTTCCAGCTGTCCTGCACGTAGCCCTCATAGAGCTTGGACGCGATCCGGTTCACGTTATTGAAGTTCACCTGAGAGAACGCGGAAACGCGGCCCAGCAGCAGGTCCGCATAGGCGTTGCCGGAACTGATGGGGTTCGTCGCGTCTGTGGTGATGCTGCCGTTGGCAGCCCCGCCGGCGGGCTGCAGATTTGCCACGTATTCCGCATAAAAGCCGCCCTTAATCGTGTGAGTACCCCAGACCTTCGCAATATTATCCGCAAGGCTGCCGAGCGGTTTATTCGCGAATAGTGTGCCGCCACCCGCCGCGAATCCGCCGTTATTGGAAAGCACCGCCGTCTGGTTCGCGGCCGAAAGAATGTTCGGGATCTGCGCAATGCCGTTGTTGAAGAAGCCGTGGTAAGGATAGCCCAGCTTCGTGCGGTCAATGGCATCCGGATTCACGAAGGTATTGGGGAATCCGATATAAGTGAACGCCCCGATGAATTCATTGGTCAGCGTGGAGTTGAAAACGTGCGTCAGATCCACCGACCAGGATTCCGAGTGATTCGGCGCGGTCACGGCGGATGGATACGGCACCTGATTCGACGCATTCGCCCAGAGCTGGATCGGGAAGTTCTGCTGTTCCTGCTGGTGATAAGCGCGGACAAAGAGTTTGGTCGCGTCGCTGATCGAATAATCGACGCGCGTCACGAACTGCGAACCATTCTGCGGAAACACCGCCTTGAACGCATAGTTGTAACCGCCCGTCTGCGCGGGATCGGCGTTCGGCAGGGGCAGCAGGCCTGTCATCACCTTGCCGCCCGGATCGAACCGGCTGACCGGGATGATGCCGCCGGGAAACGCGGGGTCCGAGACGGGTTTGGGGTTGCCGGGAACCGTGCCCGCGGGCCCCAAAGCCGCGATGGATGCCGCCGAGAAATCCCCCGCGCGCATGGCCGCCGTGGGCACCGAGGTCTGAATCTGCGAGGAGTTCAGGTGCTGATAAAAATATTCGAAGCCGGTGAAGAAAAAGAGCTTGTCGCGGTTTTTGTTGAAGCCCGTTTTGGGGATGATCACGGGGCCGCCGACATTGCCCCCAGGGAAGTAATAGACGTTTGCCGGTTTGGAAAGTCCGGCCTTGTTGTCCAGCCAGTCGCCCGCGTTCAACACGTAATTCCGGGCGGAAAGATAACCCTCGCCATGATAGCTGGAACCGCCGGCCTTGGTGATGCTGCTGATAACCACCGGCCCTTTCGAGTTTTCGGCCGAGAAATTCGAACTGAGAACCTTGACCTCCTGGATCATATCCGCGTTGGGGTTCACCGGCGTGGCGCAGTTACAGCCGGGGTCGGATACGTGCGCGCCGTCCGAAACGATCTCGGTGGAGTTCAGCGGCGTACCATTCGCGGAGAAGTAGCCAAGCGCACTCTGCCGGCCCGCATTGCCATTGCCATTGATGCCGATCACCTGGCCGTCATAGCCGGGGGCATTCGTGGCGCCGTTGCCGGCCTGCGCGAAGCCCGGCATAATCTTAATAAATTCCGCCGCGCTGCGGCCCACGGTGGCGATTCCCTGGAGCGCTTCCGTGTTGAGCGTGAGCGCCTTTTCGCCCGAATCGAGCGGCGTCACGCTGTCTGCGGCGGCGGAAATCTCCACCGTTTGCGACGTCGCGCCGATCTGTAGCGTGACATCCACATTCCGCTTGTCCGCGCTGTTCAGTGCGATCCCCTTTTGCTCGCTGCGCTGGAACCCCGCGGCTTCAACGGTCACGGCATAGCTGCCTGCCGGGATCGCCACAATACTGTAAAAGCCTTCCGCATTCGTATTGGTTTTTCGGATGTCGCCGGACGATTCGTTCTTCAGCGTCACGCCGGCGCTGGGCACGATCGACCCGGAGGCGTCCCGGACCGTCCCGGTTAGCGTGGCCGTCGTTGCCTGGCCGAAAGCCGGCACGTCTGTCAGCAGGAGCAGCATTGAAGTAATCGCCGCGTAGAAGAAACGCATCAACATGGATTATTCCCCTTTGCCTGGAGGCCGCCGGTGGCAGGCCTTCACCGGAATTGTGCCCGATAGCCTATCAAAACCGAAAGCCGTGAGCAATGCGTCGCCAGTATTTTCGGGTTCAGTCCGATCTCTGATATTGTGTGTTTCGGGATTCGGAGAAACAAAGCAGATGAACTTAACTCGCCGCGATCTGATTCGTATGGCAACCGCGCTGCCCGCCGCCGCCTGGATGACCGGCTACCGCGCGCTGGCGGCGCCCGCCGCCAAACTGGTAAAGATCACCGGCATCAAGGCCATGGGCCTCGACAATGTTGGCGACGGCTGCCTGGTCCGGATCGACACCGACGCGGGCCTTGTCGGTTACGGGGAAGCGGGCCTGCCCGCCGCCGCCGCGCGCGAGCGCATCGCGATGATTCTGCCGCAACTCATCGGACAGGATCCGCTCGCCATCGAGCGGCACTTCTACATGATGAGCACCACCCAGTATTCCTTCATGGCGAACATTCCGACGGTCAGCGGAATCGATATCGCCCTTTGGGATCTGGCGGGCAAAATCACGGGACTGCCGGTCTACCGTTTGCTCGGCGGCCCGATCCGCAAAGACATCCCGGTCTACTCGCATGGCGGCCCGCGCAACCTCCTCGATAAAGCGGAATGCCGCGCCTGGGCGGATCAGATGAAGGCCGCTCCCGAAGGCTTCACGGCCTTTAAGTTCGGCTTCGGAACTCCGGGAGGCGGCAGAGGTGGTGACGGCGCGGCCGCTGCGCCCGGCGCGGCTCCTGGTGGTGGCGGCCGTGGCGGTGGACGTCCCACCGGACCCTACAATCCGACTCTCGACGGCGCCGTGTTCCGCCGCACCGCGCACGAGTACGCTAATCTCCGCGAAGCGCTCGGCGAAACCATCGACATCGCGATGCACTGCACCGGTCAGTTCGATACGCGCAGTTCCATCGGACTCTGCAAGGCGATCGAACCCTGCGACCCGCTCTGGATCGAAGACCCGCTGACGGTCCGTTACTCCGAAGCCTGGCTCGAACTGAAGCGTTCCACGCGTGTCCCCCTGCTGGCCGGCGAGAAGGTCGAACTGGTGGAGGGTTTCCGGCCTTACCTGGACAATCAGGTGCTCGACATGATCCATCCCGACGTCGCGTATTCCGGCGGCATCACCGGTTGCCGCAAAATTGCCGATTACGCCGCGCTGACCCGGACTCCCATGGGGATGCACAGCGGCCCCTGCTCACTGATTCGCTTCTATGCCTCCATGCATATGGGCGCCGCAGTCGAGAACTTCTTCAAAGTAGAGAACGTCCTGGGCGCCTTCCGCGGCTTTAAGGAAAAAATGGCGCAGGGCCCGGAACCGGCCGTGCGAAAGAGCGTCTTCCCCGTGCCGGAAGGCCCGGGACTGGGGCTCGATCTCAACGAAGACTGGCTCCGCTCCCATCTCGCCCCGGGCGAAAAGTGGTGGGCCTGACCGGCCCGCAACCAATCAGGCGTTCTTCAGTTCCAGTTCCACGCAGGCCGCGAAGTGGTCCACTTCCGCCAGCGTCGTATAGACGCTCGGTGTAATCCGGATCCCCGTGTATTCCTCATGCGGAACGAAGGCCGTGTAGATCGCATGCTTGCGCTGCAGCGCATCGGCGAGCTTCGCCGGGTCCGCGCCCTGTAGGCCCAGCATGCCGATTCCGCAGGACATCTCCGGATCCGGATTGTGCAGAATCCGGACCTTCGGATTTTTCGCCAGCCGCGTGGCCCAGCGGTCTTTCAGATAACGCAGGCGCGCCGCCTTGCGATCGATGCCGATGCTCTGGTTGAACGTAAGCGCCTCACAGATGGCATCGAAATTGGCCGCCGGATGCGTTCCCACTTCTTCGAATTTCCGGATATCGTCGTCGTTCCGCTCTGAAGACGCCATCAGTGCCCAGGTCTCTTTGATGCGCGATTTCCGGACATAGAGAAACCCGGTGCCGATCGGCGCGAAGGTCCATTTGTGCAGACTCACGCCGTAGTAGTCGCAATTGAGGTCGGAAATCTTATACGGGAACTGACTGAAGGCATGCGCGCCGTCCACGATTACCGGGATATTGCGCTCATGGGCCATATCGCAGATGCGCCGGACCGGCAGAATCTGTCCCGTGCGATTCGTGATGTGGCAGAGCAGGATGAGCTTCGTCTGCGGCGTAATCGCCTGTTCGTAGCGATGAAACAGATCGTCCTGGCTGGTGACCGGCACCGGGAAGGAAATCGTCTTCAGCTTGATTCCCTCGCGGCGGACCCGCTGCCGGAAGGTGGTCAGCATGCGCGGGTAGTCCTGATTCGTCGTCAGCACCTCATCGCCGGCTTTGAGATTGATGCCCATCTGCGCGATTTCGAGCGCCTCGCTGGAGTTCCGCGTGATCGCAATCTCTTCGGGATCGCAGCCCGCCGCCTCCGCGATCATGCGACGCGCCGTCTCGATCTTCGGATCCAGTTCCCGCACCATCGTGTGATACGGACCCATGTTGGTGTAGTCGAGATAACGCTTCATCGCCTCCTGCACGGTGCGCGGCGCGGGACTGGCGTACCCGTTATTCATGTTGATCACCGTGCGGTCCGTCGTGAACTCGTTCCGCACCTGCGTCCAGAAGTCTTCGTCGACGGCGAGTTCCTCGGCCGTCTTGCCTTTGGCGGCAGCCGCGAAGGCCCGCACGGGAAGTTGGGAGGCGAGCGCGGTGGCCGCCGCCACGCCGGAGGTGAAATGAAAGAAACTGCGTCGATCCATCTGTGGGGTCTCCTGAACGAATTTCGAACGGAGCGGCTTGGCTCGGATGCGTTCCCCGACAC
>Ga0118677_10003056_pt1 | contig 32465 bp, 32 predicted proteins | sample AliMusrvi5mmetaG_FD_86154 | JGI IMG/M metagenome (GOLD analysis project Ga0118677, IMG submission 86154) | reverse complement strand
CAGCGCGGAAAGGGTGGTGGCAGAAGGTGCACGCGGTGCGAACAGGCCCGGTGGCGTCCGCATCCACTCGGTGCGCCTGCCAGGCCTGGTCGCCCACGAGGAGATCATCCTGGCGAGCCCGGGCGAGGCACTGACGATTCGACACGACAGCTGGGACCGCACCTCCTTCATGGCGGGCGTGCTGCTGGCAGTCCGCACCGCGTCGACGAGGACCGGGCTCACTGTCGGGCTCGACGCACTGCTCGACGACTGACGTGGCGGTTCCTGCCACCAAGGAGCGGATCGTCGAAGCGGCGTACGCGCTCGTCGCCCGCTTCGGTCCGGCGAGGACCTCGATCGAGGACGTCGCGGTCGCAGCCGGAGTGTCGAGGGCGACGATGTACCGCTACTTCCCCGGTGGGCGAGCTGAGCTCATCGACGAGGTGGTCACGTACGAGTACCGACTCTTCTTCCTCCGCCTCTACGAAGCGATCTCGGACGCCGAGACCCTCGAAGAGGTGATGGAGCTGGGCCTCAGGACAGCGCACCGGGCCATCGAGGACCACGACGTGCTCCAGATGATCCTGAGGACCGAGCCCGAGATCCTCGAGCCCGCGCTCCGAGCGCAGTCGAGCGAGACGAGGGAGCTGGTCGCGTGGTTTCTCACGCCCTACCTCGAGCGCCACGAGCTGGCGCCAGGTGTCGAGGTCGCCCAGGCAGCCGATTTCCTGGCCCGCATGGTCCTCTCCTACGTCGGTGCGGCAGGTCGCTGGAACCTCGACGACCCTGCGCAACTCACAGAGCTGGTCAGGGGAGAGCTGCTCAGCGGCATCGTGCCGCAGGTGCCCGCTGATCGTTGACAATGTGACAAATCGGGACGTATCGTCTCACCTGATGTCCTTGGCAGCGATCGACAAGCCGACTGGGTCGCCCCAACGCGGCGATGCCGCGTCGAAGCGGGTTGCCATCGTCGACGCGGCGCTGGCCTGCGTGGCCGCTCGGGGACTCAAGGCGACGACCGTCGACGACGTGGCGAGGGCTGCGGGGATGTCGAGGGCGACCCTGTACCGGACGCTGCCGGGAGGTCGTGACGATGTCATCCGGGCGATGGCAGAGACAGAGCTCGCCCGCTTCTTCTCCGCCCTGGCTGTGGCGATGGGTGGCGCCGAGGACCTCGAGGCTGCGCTGGTCGCGGGGATCACGACCACGGCTAGGTGGGTCCAGGACTCCGCGGCGATCCAGATGATGCTCGAGATCGAGCCAGACGAGCTGCTCAAGAACCTCTCGTTCGGCGAGATGGACCAGGCGCTGGCTGTCGCCGCAGGGTTCTCTGCGCCTTTCTATGGCCGCTGGCTCGAGCACGAGCAGTCGCTCCGAGCAGCCGAGTGGGCCACGAGGATCGTGCTCTCGTACCTGCTCGACGAGGACGACATGATCGACCTGACCGACGAGGCCGACGTGCACGGCCTCGTCGCTCGATTCGTCCTGCCGGGGATCGAGGCGCTCGCCTCGTCGTCTCGGGCGACCTGACCACGACCGACATCCAACGACCGTAAGCAATCACACAAGAGGGGGGCCACCATGGCACTGACCGAAGACCACCAGGACATGCGATCGAACGCCGAGCTGATCGGGAGAGACGATGTCAACGACTTCGAGGAGATCTTCCACCTCGTCGGCGCTATCGAGGAAAATGGCATGCACGTTGTCGAGGACAACTGTGCGGCGATGTTCACGTGGGACTACGAGAAGGGCGCTCGGCCCAAGCTCGACAAGCTCTACGAGAAGGCCAAGAAGTCGCAGTGGAACGGCAGCACCGACCTGGCCTGGGACACGAACGTCGACCAGGAGAAGATCGCCCACCAGGCGTATCTCGACGGAGCGACAGGTCCCCTGGCCAACCCTGATCTCGACCTGTCGGGCACGCCGATGGCGACCTGGGGCGAGACCGAGTGGGTCGAGATCAACATGCAGTATCAGAACTGGATGCTGAGCCAGTTCATGCACGGCGAGCAGGGTGCGTTGCTGTGCACCGCCAAGATCGTCGAGACGGTGCCGTGGATCGACGCGAAGTACTACGCAGCGACCCAGGTCATGGATGAGGCCCGCCACGTCGAGGTCTTCTCTCGCTACCTCGACACCAAGCTGTCCGGGCACTACCAGATGAACGGTCACCTCGGCCTGCTGCTCGACGACATCGTCGCCGACAGCCGTTGGGACATGACGTATCTGGGCATGCAGATCATGGTGGAGGGGCTGGCGCTGGCTGCGTTCGGCTTCATGGCCCAGACGACGCCAGAGCCACTGCTCCAGCAGCTGCTCCGCTATGTCATGGCCGATGAGGCTCGTCACGTCGCCTTCGGCGTGCTGAGCCTCCAGGAGATCTACAGCGACATGACCCACGCCGAGATCCGCGAGCGCCAGGAGTTCGCCTTCGAGGCCGCGATCCGGATGCGCGACCGGATGCAGGGCCAGGAGGTCTGGGACCGTATGGGCGTGTCGCCTGCCGCGGCGGCGAAGATCGCCGAACAGGACGTGACGCGCGTGGACTTCCAGTCGCTCCTCTTCGGAAAGATCGTTCCGAACTGCCGCAAGCTGGGCCTGCTGGACGCCGGTGACGGCTGGCTGCGTGAGAAGTTCACCGAGATGGGCATCATCCAGTTCGAGCACTTCGAGGACACCGAGGCCGAGGTCCAGGCACAGGCCGAGGGCTCACCAGCTGAGCGCGACGCTGCGGGCATCCTCTAGGTCACACCCAGAGAAGCGACGCCGGCGATCCATGAGATCGCCGGCGTCGCTGCTAGGTTGAGGTCGTGACGACCGCTCCCGAACCGTTGTTCGGACGGGTCGTGACCGCCATGGTCACGCCCTTCGATGCCGATGAGAAACTCGACCTCGATGCGGCACAGCAGCTCGCCCGCCACCTGGCGGACCACGGTTCCGATGGCCTCTGTGTGGCGGGGACCACAGGCGAGGCACCGGTCCTCACCGACCCAGAGCGACTTGACCTGATCAAGGCGGTTGCCGAGGCTGTGACCATCCCAGTGCTCGCCGGGACGACCACGAACGATACCGAGCACTCCGTCGGATTGACCCGACAGGCCGCTGGCCTCGGCGCGGCTGGCATCTTGGCCGTTACCCCGTACTACAACAGACCCTCGCAGGCTGGACTGTCTGGCCACTTCGCAGCGGTGGCTGAGGCCACCGATCTGCCGGTGGTCCTCTACGACATCCCGGTCCGCACCGGCCGCAAGATCTCGACCGAGACCATCGTCGCGCTCTACGATGCGCACGCCAACATCATCGGTGTCAAGGACGCTGCGGGGGACCCCTACGCGACTGCAGAGCTTCTCGCCATCGCATCTGACCTTCTCGTGATGAGCGGTGACGATGGCCTGACCCTGCCACTGCTCGCCGTCGGGGCCGCCGGAGTTATCTCGGTGGCGTCCCACTGGGTGGGAGAGACCTTCGGAGCGATGATCGAGGCGTTCCTCGCTTCGGATCTCACGAGGGCGAAGGAGCTCAACGCGTCCATGATCCCATCGTTCCGCTACGAGAGCTCCGATCGGTGGCCGAACCCGCTGCCGACCAAGGCGATCCTTCGCTCGATGAGCCTGCCAGTCGGCCAGTGCCGCCTGCCCATGGGCCCAGCAGATGCCGAGCTCGATCAGCGGGCCAGCGAGCTGGCTGCCAGCCTCGGGCTCCTCGGGTGAGCGACGCCCCGGTCAGGGTCATCTTCCTCGGCGGTCTTGGTGAGATCGGCCGCAACTGCGCCTGCATCGAGGTCGAGGGCAGGCTCCTGGTGCTCGACGTCGGGATCATGTTCCCAGAGCCCGACATGCCGGGCGTCGACCTGGTCCTGCCGGATCTGACCTTCCTCCGGGAGAACGCCGACCGGGTCGATGGGATCGTGCTCACCCACGGACATGAGGATCATGTCGGTGGCCTGTCGTATCTGCTGCGCGATCTCGAGGCGCCGGTCTACGGTGCGCCGCTGACGGTCGGGCTGGCCGCGCACCGCGTGCGAGAGGCCGGGATGGGCAAGCGCGCCGAGTTCATCGAGGTGGCTGACAACGAGACCATCCGGATCGGGCCCTGCGACGTCGAGTTCATCCCCGTCACCCACTCGGTCCCCTCAGCCATGGCGATCGCCTTCCACACCAATCAGGGGATCATCCTTCACTCAGGTGACTTCAAGATCGACCTGAACCCGGTCGACGGTCGTCGTACCGACCTGTCTCGCATGGGCGAGCTGGCGATGACCAAGGGGATCCGCCTGCTGCTGGCTGACTCGACCAACGCAGAGGAGCCTGGTTTCACCGAGTCCGAGTCCTCGGTCGGGGTCACACTGCGACGGGTGTTCGCCATGCGACCGGGTCGACGGATCATGGTCGCCTGCTTCGCCTCCCACCTCCACCGGATCCAACAGGTGGTGGATGCGGCCGAGCTCTCTGGTCGCAAGGTGGCCACGCTTGGTCGATCGATGAAGAACAACGTCGAGCTGGCTCGCCAGCTCGGCATCTTGACGATCCCGAAGGGGATGCTGATCGACATCACCGAGATCGATCGGCACCCACCAGGGCAGGTGTGCGTCTTGTCGACCGGTTCGCAGGGCGAACCCATGGCAGCCATGAGCCTGATGGCCTCTGGCCAGTCCAAGTTCGTCTCGCTCGGCCCTGATGACGTCGTCGTGCTCAGCGCCCACCCGATCCCCGGCAACGAGTGGGGGGTTGGGCGGGTCATCGACAACCTGCACCGTCGTGGCTGCGAGGTCGTCCACTCAGGGCACGAGCCGGTGCACGTCTCTGGCCACGCACGCCGAGGCGAGCTCTCGACATTGCTGTCGCTGACGAGGCCGGATTGCTTCGTCCCGGTCCATGGCGAGTTCCGCCATCTCAAGCATCACGCAGAGCTGGCGGTGACGATGGGTGTCGATCCTGCCCAGGTGATCCAAGCCACCGATGGCGACGTCATCCGCCTCGACGGCGATGGGATCACCTTGGAGGCGACGGTCCCTGCTGCCTACCTGTATGTCGACGGCGCAGCCTCCGACGTCGACCACGGGATCCTTCGTGATCGCCAGACCCTGGCGAGCGAGGGGATGGTCATGGTCGTCGCCTCGGTCGATCTCCATGAGCATGAGGTGGTCGCTGGCCCCGAGGTACTGACCCGTGGGTGGGCTGGCAAGACCTCGGAGGAGATCCTGACCACCGAGGCAGCTGACACAGTCCGAAAGGCGCTCGAGGCAGCACTCGTCGAGGGCAATCATGACGTCGAGGGCCTCAACCGCGTGGCTCGTCGGGCGCTGGGTCGCTACGTGGGGACCAAGACCAGGCAGAAGCCGATGATCGTCCCGGTCATCGTCGCCACCTGACGTCACGGACCCCTCAGCTCTTGTCAGGCTCCCCGTGGGCCTGGTTGGCGACACCGAGTCGCCAGTAGGGCTTGGCATGGATGGCGCTGTCGGCGATGCCTCGCTCCTTGAGCGCACTCTTGATCGCGGCCACGACGCGCAGCTCACCGCCGACGTAGACCGCACCCTCGTCCTCGGGCAGCTCGAGCGCCCCGAGACCGGCGAGGAGGCCGGCGGGGTCATCGCCGGCTCGTCCTGATCGGTCGATGAACAACGCGGTAACGCCGATGCCCTCGTCGAGTGCTGGGGTGATCTCATCGGCAGGATCTTCGAGCTCGAAGACGAACAGTGCCTGCCCTGGGGGCTCGATGGCGCCGGCCATCGCGTAGGCAGCCGACAGGAACGACGTGTCGCCGATGAAGAGATGCCAATCGGCGAGCTGGTCGAGCACGACCTTGCCTCTCGGGCCGAGCGCCTCGATGGTGCTCCCCAGGGGAGCGCCAGCGGCCCATCTCGAGCCTGGGCCACCCGCGGTCGAGTCGATCCACAGCACGAGCTCGCCACGCTCGGGATCGACCGATCGCATGGTGTAGCGCCGCCGGAACGAACCGTCCCCGCCCACGACAGGCACAGCGAGCATGAGATCGTTGCCCGGTTGCCCGGCAAGATCTTTGACCTCGCCAGAGAGCACGACCTCGATCAACGAGGGGCTCAGCTGGCGTCGACCGCTGAGCACGAGCTCGGTCGCGGTCACGCCCTCAAGGCGGGCCAGCAGGCTCGAGGTGTCGGTGGGTCGTGGCTCGCTCACGGGTCGCTCCGATCAAGGGGGTGGCGGTCGAGTGGTCCACGGTATCGGCTGGGGCGTCCCCCGATTGCGCCGGAGCGGGGGCTAGTTTCGAAGGATCGTGGCACAGTCGCGCTCAAAGCACGCCAAGAAGAAGCCAGCAACGAAGACGGCGCCGAGCAGCAGGGCCGCGCCCAGTGCCGGTTCCCCAGGGGTCCTTGCAGGCCACGGCATCGACCTTGTGGCGGTGGGGCTCGGGACCGCCGCAGTGCTCGTTGCGCTGGCGGTCTGGTTCAACGCCCTCGGACCTGTCGGGCGCCTCGTCAACGAGCTGCTCGGGTCGTTGATCGGGACGGTCCGCTTCCTGGTGCCGGTCCTGTTGGCCGCAGCAGTCGTGGTCTTGGTCGTCAATCGAGATGAGGCCGAGACCCGGCGATTGAGCATCGGTGGCGGTCTCGGCGTCCTTGCGCTGGCGGGACTCGCTGGGCTGACTGGTGGCGATCCATCGCTGTCCGCCTCGCAGCACGATCTGCGCCATGCCGGTGGCTACCTTGGCGCACTCATCGGCCACTCCCTGGCGGCGGCCTTGGGCAGCGTCGGCGCAGCCGTCATCTTGTTCGCAGTCCTCGTGCTCGCGTCGATCATCGCCACAGGGGTGCCGCTCAGGACCGCAGTGCCGTTCCTCGGGAACGGGGCCCGCAAGTTCGGCGGGCTCGTCGCTGCGTGGTGGGCCGGTGGCTCGCTGCGTCGCAAGGCTGCTGGCGATGCGGCCGCCCACGAACGGCGCACACCGCCCGAGCCGAACACTGTCGACGACTCGACCGAGCACGCCCCGCCGATGGAGCCACCGACACCTGAGGTGGCGCTCGTTCCCGACGAGGTCCCGCCGACGATCGCCGAGCCCACGCCGGCCAAGCGGAGCAAGCGGCCGGCCAAGACGGTGCCGGTGGCTGCAGGGTCTTGGTCGTTGCCGCCGTCAGAGCTGTTGGCGAGGACCAAGGCGACTCGGCATGACCAGGGAGCGGTCGACGCCGCCGGCGAGGAGCTCGTCGCAGCACTCGAGGCCCATGGGGTCGCCACCACCCTGGTGGGATGCACCGTGGGTCCGACGGTGACCCGCTATGAGCTCGAGCTTGGTGCGGGCGTCAAGGTGGCTCGCCTCACCAGCCTCTCGAAGGACATCGCCTATGCCATGGCGTCACCCGATGTCCGGATCCTGGCACCGATCCCTGGTCGCTCCGCGATCGGCGTCGAGGTGCCGAACCGCCAGCGACAGCTGGTGACCGTCGGCGACCTGTTGGCGAGCGAGGAGGCAGTCGAGGCGACGCACCCGCTCACCGTGGCGCTTGGTCGAGACATCGCCGGTCGGACAGTGATGCAGAACCTCGCCGAGTTCCCGCACGTGCTGATCTCCGGTGCGACGGGTGCCGGAAAGAGCTCGGCGATCAACTCGTTGATCACGTCGCTGTTGATGCGAACGACGCCCGACCAGGTCAAGATGATCCTGGTCGACCCCAAGCGAGTCGAGCTCGGGCAGTACAACGATCTCCCGCACCTCCTCACGCCTGTGGTGGTCGATCCGAAGAAGGCTGCGAACGCGCTGGCCTGGGCGGTCAAGGAGATGGAGCGCCGTTACGACATCCTGGCTGAGCAGGGCGTGCGCGACATCACCAGCTATCACGAAGCACTTGCCGCGGGGACGCTCCAGCACGTGGGTCCGCCTGATGATGCCGCAGCGATCGAGTTGATCGCCCGAAAGGCGAAGGCGACCGCAGCGGGGGAGCCGTTCGACGCCGAGGCCGACGCAGCACTCGTCCAAGACGGCGACGAGTTCGATCCGCTGCCGTTCATCGTGGTGGTGGTCGATGAGCTCAACGACCTCATGATGGTGGCGGCACGTGACGTCGAGGAGTCGGTCGTGCGCATCGCGCAGATGGCACGTGCCGTCGGCATCCACCTTGTGCTCGCGACGCAGCGTCCGTCGGTCGACGTGATCACTGGTGTCATCAAGGCCAATGTGCCGAGCCGCATGGCCTTCTCGGTCTCCTCGCTCGCCGACAGCCGAGTGATCCTCGACCAGCCGGGAGCCGAGCGCTTGGTCGGCAAGGGCGACATGCTCCTCCTGACCGCCTCGTCGAACGTCGCTCGACGGATCCAGGCCCCGTGGGTCTCTGAGGAGGAGGTCCGTGACGTCGTGGCCTTCTGGCGAGCGCAGGGTGGCCGGACCGAGCTCGCCGTCGGCCTCGGCGAGGTTGAGAGCTTCGAGGGTTCGAGGACCTCGGTCGCCGGTGATGACGACGATGAGCTGCTTGCGCAGGCACGAGACATCGTGATCCGCAGCCAGCTCGGCTCGACATCGATGTTGCAGCGCAAGCTGCGAGTTGGGTTTGCCCGAGCGGGCAGGCTGATGGATCTGCTCGAGCAACAGGGCGTGGTCGGACCGTCGACCGGCTCGAAAGCTCGGGCAGTCCTGATCTCGGTCGACGAGATCGACGCGCCGAGCTGAGGGCGACGTGGCCGTCCATCGAAGAGCGAGGCGGTGGTGGCGACATCCAGCGACGCTCGCCGTCGTGCTCGCAGTGGTCGTGGCCGCCCTCGTCATCTTGAGCCTCGTCGTCGTGGTTAAGGTCGGACCGCCGCTGCGAGCCACCGCACAGCCCCTGGTGGCAAGCCACTTTGTCGTCGCCGAGCCACCGTCGATCGTCTGGCCGACTGTCGGTGAGGGGGCTGTCTCGGTGCCGTCCTCTGCGGTGCTTCGACACTCACCGCGCCAGGCTCCGGTGCCGATCGGCAGCGTGGCCAAGGTGATGGTGGCTCTCCAGATCCTCACCGACCACCCGCTCGAGGCAGGCCAGGACGGACCCAGCGTCACGGTGAGCGCCGCTGACGTCGCCGCGTGGCGAGCGGAGCTCTTGAGCGACCAGTCGAATGTGTCGATCGCAGTCGGTGAGACCCTGACCGAGCGGCAGCTGCTCGAAGGACTGTTGGTCCACTCGGGCAATGACTACGCGCAGATCCTCGCCGAGCTCGATGCATCCTCTGTCGATGCCTTCGTGGCGAAGCTCAATGCACGTGCCGCTGCGATGGGCCTCGTGGCCACCCACTACGCCGATGCGTCGGGCTTTGATCCGGCCACGGTCTCGACTCCGGCTGAGCAGCTTGTCGTCGCTGCGGCGGCGATGAAGGACCCGACCTTCGCCTCCATCGTCAAGATGACCCACGTCACCCTTCCCGTCGCCGGCACGGTCTCGACCTACACACCGCTTGACGGCACCAACTCGGTGGTCGGGGTCAAGTCGGGCCTGACGACCGAGGCGGCAGGCTGCGACGTGCTCGCGCTTGAAGCTCAAGTCCAAGGACACCTCGTGCTTATCCTCTCGGCGGTGACGGGCCAGCAGGGCGCTGATCGACTGGGAGCCGCAGGCCTCGCTGCACTCGACCTCGCTCGCCAGGCCGCACACGGCTTCACGCGCCAGGTGATAGCGACCCCACGCGCACCGGTGGCGCAGCTCGGCTGGGGTCATGGGACGACGCCCCTCGTCATCCGTCATGAGCTGACCTTGCCGGTTTGGCCGCGACGACAGGTGCTGATCGAAGTCCGCCTGCGTCGACCGATCACCTCCACCGTCCACGCAGGCGATCAGGTGGGCTGGCTCGTCGCCCGAGCAGGCGGCGTGGAGGTCAGCGAGCCCATGTACGCCGGCTCGACCTTGTCGCCGCCCACCCTCTTTGAACGCGTAGTGTGATCGCGTGCTCGCCAGCGCCCCCGCCAGCTCTGCCAATCTCGGACCGGGCTTTGATGCACTTGCGCTCGCGCTCGAGCGGTGGATCGAGGTAGAGGTCGAGCCAGCGGTGCGCCTCGAGGTTCGCTCTGAGGGCGAAGGAGCTGGACTCTCGGACAATGCCACCCACCTCGCGGCCCGTGTGGCGATCGAGGTGGCTGGGCACGACCGGCTTCGCATCACGGTCCGCTCAGAGATCCCTGTCGCTCGGGGCATGGGGTCGTCGGCTGCGCTGGCGGTCGCCGCTGCAGCGGCAGCTGGGTCGCCAGACCCCTTGGCCGTGGCGGCGCGCGTCGACGGGCATCCTGAGAACGCTGCCGCAAGTGTCGTTGGTGGCTTGGTGAGCGCGTGCGTGATCAAGGGCCAGGTGCACGTGGTCCGCCTGCCACTCGATCCTGAGCTCGAATTCGTGATCGTGGTGCCTGAGCGGACCCTGCCGACCAAGAGTGCTCGTCAGGCCCTCCCGGCCACGATCGATCGCCAAGATGCCATCTTCAACATCAGCCGGATAGGACTGCTCGTCGCTGGACTGGCGGATCACCGATTCCTGGCCCAAGAAGCGACCGAGGACCGGCTGCACCAGTCGTATCGCACGCCCCTGTTCCCTGAGGCCCCAGCGCTGCTCCATGCCTTAGAGGCAGGCGGCGCTCGTGCCGCGTGCTGGTCTGGGGCAGGACCGAGCTTGCTGGCGATGTGTGGCCCCGGAGAGACTGCCAAGGTCGCAGCAGCCGGACGACGAGCGCTCGAGGCCGAAGGAGTCCCGGGTCAGGTCATCGAGCTGCACGCGGACCGCCGCGGTCTCGTCGTCGGCGAAGGAGCACGGGATCTCCACAAGATCCGCACTCAACCTCGCTAGGAACGTGGTGAGGGTCGACACCTAGACTTGCACTGATGTCTCGCACCTTCTTGATCCGCACGTTCGGCTGCCAGATGAACGAGCACGACTCTGAGCGGCTGGCGGGCATGCTCGTGGCCGATGGCCTCGAGCCCACCGATGACATCGACGTGGCCGACGTGGTGGTGCTCAACACCTGTTGCATCAGGGAGAACGCCGACAACAAGCTCTATGGCACGCTCGGGCACCTGCGCTCGATGAAGGCAGCTCGGCCAGGCATGCAGGTCGTCGTCACAGGGTGCCTGTCGCAGAAGGACAAGGGGGCGATCCAAGCTCGGGCCGATCACGTCGACGTCGTCGTGGGGACCCACAACATCGCCTCGACGCCGGTGCTGCTGCGGCGGGCTGTCGACGAAGGTCCCCAGCTCGAGATCCTCGATGCTCCTGACCCAGAGGAGATGACCGACAACCTTCCAGCGCTCAACGCGGTACGTGAGGTCCCCTGGGCGGCGTGGATCACGATCCAGACAGGCTGTGACAACTCCTGTGCCTACTGCATCGTTCCCTCGGTGCGCGGCCCAGAGATCTCCCGTCCGATCGCGGACATCGTCGCCGAGGCTTCGACGCTTGCTGGACGCGGCGTTCGTGAGGTCACGCTGCTCGGCCAGAACGTCAACTCGTACGGCCGCGACATCACGAAGCGCAGCCCGCTCTTCGCTGAACTGCTCCGAGCGGTCGGCGAGGTCGAGGGGATCGATCGGATTAGGTTCACCTCACCGCATCCAAAGGACCTCCGGACCGAGACGATCGCCGCCATGGCCGAGGTGCCCGCAGTGTGCAACCAGCTGCACCTGCCGCTCCAGTCGGGCTCAGACAGGGTGCTCTCGTCGATGCGCCGGGGCTACACCGCCGCTCGCTACCTCGACCGCCTCGCAGCCGCACGAGCCGCCATCGATGACCTCGCGGTGACCACCGACATCATCGTGGGCTTCCCCGGCGAGACGGAAGAGGACTTCGAGGCGACCCTGGCGGTGGCGGCGGAGGCCGAGTACGACAGCGCCTACACGTTCATCTTCTCGCCCCGGCCGGGCACACGGGCGGCTGAGCGCGCCGAGGAGTTCATCGCCCCTGAGGTGATCGCGGACCGTTTCGAGCGTCTCAGCCTCGTCGTCGAGCGCTCGGCGCTCAACCGTCACGAGGCACGCACCGGCCGACGAGAGCAGCTCCTTGTCGAGGGTCCCTCGAAGCGGGACGCGCTGGTGACGAGCGGGCGGACTCGGCAGGGCAAGCTGGCCCACTTCACCGCCACCGAGCCCGCGATGTCGGCGCCTGGTGCGATCGTCGAGGCGGAGATCACCCGTGGCGCACCGCACTTCCTCGAGGCTCGACCGCTCGAGCTCGTGGCGCCGTCGAGCGTGCGCCGTCGGCTCACGGTGACCTCGAGCTGAGGTGGCGACAAGGGCCGTCGCCATCGTGGGGACGACGGCGAGCGGGAAGTCCCGGCTGGCGATGGACGTCGCGGTGGCAGCAGGTGATGTCGACATCGTCTCCGTCGACTCGATGGCGGTCTATCGCCGGATGGACATCGCCACCGCAAAGCCGAGCACGACGGACCAAGCCCTCGTGCCCCACCACCTCATCGATCTGCTCGAGCCATGGGAGGAGTGCACCATGTCGCTCTTCCAGGCAGCTGCCCGAAGCGCCATGGTGGGGGTTGAGGAGCAATCCAGGATCTCGCTGCTGGTGGGAGGCACTGGCCTCTACCACCGGGCTGTCATCGATGATCTCGAGATCCCTGGGCGCTACCCAGAGGTGCGGGCAAGCCTTGAGGCCGCACTCGTCGATGAGCTGGCGCTGGCTCGGCTCTATGAGCACCTCACGGAGCTCGACCCAGATGCAGCGGGGAGGATCGAGCCTGGCAACGAGCGACGGATCATCCGGGCGCTCGAGGTCACGTTGGGCTCTGGACGCCCCTTCTCGTCATTCGGGCCGGGGCTCGAGACCTATCCACCGAGCGAGATCACACAGATCGGTCTTCTGCTCGAGTCGCAGGTCGTCGACGAGGCGATCGAGCGACGAGTCGACGGGTGGCTCGAGGAGGGTCTGCTCGACGAGGTGCAACGGCTGCTCGACGACCCTCGAGGACTGTCGATGACGGCCCGGCAGGCGATCGGCTACCGAGAGGTCGCGTCGTATCTCGGCGGCTCCTGCGGCCTTAGAGAGGCCAGAGAGGCGATCGTGGCGCGAACGAGAGCGTTCGCACGTCGCCAGCGAGCCTGGTTCCGTCGAGATCCACGTGTGTTGTGGTGCGAACCCGATTCGATCCGGGGACAGCTCGAAGCAGCGCTGGCGGGGATCCGGCTGGCGGGCGAGGTGGAAGACTGACGAGGATGACCACGACGATCGGGATCTCCAAGCACGAGGGTGCCGGCAACGACTTCCTCGTCATGATTGACCTGGAAGATCGCGTCCAATTGACGACGGCGGAGGTGCGGTGGCTGGCTGATCGCCACCTCGGTCTCGGGGCTGATGGCGTGATCACCGTGACGGGTCCTTCGAACGGTGGGGAGGTGACGATGCACCTGCGCAATGCTGATGGTTCCCCAGCAGAGATCAGCGGGAACGGGCTGCGCTGCGTCGTCCATGAGGTGGTTCGTTCGGGCGTCGTTGCGCAAGGGTCGTTCTCGATCATGACCGATGCGGGACTCCGCCGAGTCCACTGCGAGCCGCCGGCTGGCCGATCGGCGATGACGTCAGCACAGATGGGCGTCATCTCGGTCCTCTCCGAGGATCTTGCGGGCCGTCAGGTCACCGTCGACGTCGGGAACCCACACCTGGTGGTCCTCCTCGACTCCCTCGAAGGGCTCGACGCTGCACGAGAGGGGCAGGCGCTCCAGGCCACTCGTCCCGGTGGCATCAACGTGGAGTGGATCGCTCCACGCCCGGGCGGGCTCGACCTGGTGGTCTTCGAGCGAGGGGTCGGCATCACCTTGGCGTGCGGCTCGGGCTCCTGTGCGGCTGCGGTCGCAGGTCGCAGGTTCGGCGTCAGCGGCGATCACGCGGAGATCACTAATCCAGGCGGCGTGCTGCTCGTCGACCTCGAGGATGATCATGCGACGCTCTCTGGCATCGTGAGCCACGTCGCCGACGCCGTCGTCCCGCTCGAGCGAAACCTGTGAGCATCCACCTTCCTTCCACGCTCATCGATCGCTCGTTCCGTGAGCGCATCATCCTCGTCGGGGTCCTCCTACCGGGCAGCACGGCTGATGGCCTCGAGGCCTCGCTCGATGAGCTCGCCTCGCTCGTGTCGACGGCAGGCGCGGACGTCGTCGACAGGATCATCCAGCGAAAGGATCACCCGGACCCTGCGACGTTCCTCGGCTCGGGAAAGGCCGAGGAGCTCCACCAGCTCTGCCTCGTCCACGATGTCGACACGGTGGTGTTCGATCACGATCTGAGCCCGGCGCAGCAGCGGAACCTCGAGAAGATCCTCGGTCGCACCGCCATCGATCGCACTGCGGTCATCCTCGACATCTTCGCCCAGAACGCACGGAGCCCAGAAGGCCGGGCACAGGTCGAGCTCGCGCTGCTTCGCTATCGCCTTCCCCGGCTGCGCGGACGCGGCCATGGCCTGTCGCAGCAGGCGGGTGGCATCGGGACGAGGGGACCTGGTGAGACCCAGCTCGAGGTCGATCGGCGGCGGCTGGTGCGGCGGATGCACCGGCTCGAGGCTGATCTGCGGCAGGTGGACAAGAACCGAGCGACCCAGCGGGCACAGCGTGGCCGTGGGCGGCGTCGGGAGGTGGCGTTGGTCGGCTACACCAATGCCGGCAAGTCCACGCTGCTCAACGAGCTGACCGACGCCGACGTGCCAGCTGCCGACCGCCTCTTCGAAACCCTGGACCCGAGGACCCGCCAGCTGGCCCTGCCCGGTGGAGAGACAGTGCTCCTGACCGACACCGTTGGTTTCGTCTCGAAGCTCCCTCATGAGCTCGTCGAGGCGTTCCGCTCGACGCTCGATTCGGTTCGTCTCGCTGACCTGCTGCTCCACGTGGTCGACGCGTCCGCTGCTGATCCTCACGCCCAGATGCTCGCGGTCAGGACAGTTCTCGACGAGATCGGCGCAGGTGACGTCCCAGAGCTGGTGGTGGTCAACAAGGCGGATCGCGCTCCTGAGGTTGCTGCAGAGCTGGTGAGCGAGCTCGCCGGCTCGGTGGCGATCTCTGCCGCTGCGGGGACAGGGATCGACGACCTACTGCGGACGCTGGGCGATCGATTGCGGCTGGCGGATGTGATCGTGACGCTCCGGATCCCTCATGATCGAGGTGACCTGGTGGCGGCAGCGCATCGAGAGGGAGAGGTGATCGACGTGCGACATGACGACGATGGCGCAGTCCTGCGGGTGGTCTTGGATGACGCGGGACAGGCTCGCTTCGATGAGTGGAAGGTGCTGTCGTGAGTGGCTTCACCCCACCGCCCTACCCCTACGACCGCCTCGCACCTATCGCTGAGCGAGCAGCCGCCCATGAAGGTGGAATCGTCGACTGCTCGATCGGGACCCCGTGCGACCCGCCGCCCGACGAGGTCGTCGAGGCGTTGGCGGCCTCGGGGACTGAACGCGGGTATCCGACCTCGGCTGGCTCTGAGGTGCTGCGGAGCGCGGCCCTCGGATGGATCGCTCGTCGGTTCGACGTCGAGCTGCCTGACACGGCGTTGGCCGCCTGTGTGGGGACCAAGGAGCTCGTGGCATCGACCGCCCAGATGCTCCACCTGCGCCAGCCCGACAAGGACGTGGTGCTGTACCCGGCCATCAGCTATCCGACCTATGCCATGAGCGCCACCCTTGCAGGTCTCGAGGCGGTCCCCGTCAGGCTCGAAGAGGGACGCCTCGATCTCGACAGCATCGAGCCGTCGATACGGCAACGAGCCCTGTTGCTCTGGTCGAACTCGCCGTCCAACCCGACAGGCCACCTCGATGATCTCGCCGTCGCTGCGGCTTGGGGCCGCTCCCACGGCGTGCCTGTCTTCTCTGACGAGTGCTACGCCGAGTTCACCTGGGCCGATCGCCCTCGCTCCATCCTCGAGGAGGGCCCTGGCGGGGTCGTGGCTGTCCACTCGCTGTCCAAGCGCTCCAATCTCGCCGGGCTGCGAGCCGGGTTCTATGCAGGCGACCACGAGCTCGTCAGCTTCCTGCGAAGCGTTCGCCAGCACGCCGGGCTCATGGTCCCCGGGCCGGTCCAGGCCGCTGCTGCAGTGGCGCTCGATGACGATGCGCACGTCGAGGTGCAACGCCGTCGCTACGCCGACCGCCTGGGCCTCGTGATCGCAGGGCTCCGTGCAGCCGGCTACGACGCCATCGCCCCCGCTGGCACCTTCTACATCTGGCTCCCTGTCCCTGATCGCCTCGAGGACGGCTGGGCACTGGCACAAGAGCTGGCTGATCGCGCAGGGCTCTTGGTGAGCCCAGGGGAGCTCTACGGTGCTGACGGCTCGAGGTTCGTGCGGATCGCGGTGGTGCAGACCGACGAGCGTCTGGCGCTGGCGATGGAGCGGCTCAACGGGAACTGAGGCGACGCCGAGGCCACCGCTACGCTTGGGCTATGCCCGATCTCTCAGAATCCATCTCCGACCTCTACGCCAACCCTGAGCATGTCCATCCGGGCAACAAAGAGGCCGAGCGCCTCATCTACGAGGCGATCGACCTGCTGGATCGAGGCGAGGAGCGGGTCGCATACGTTGACCCGACGACCGATGAGGTCGTCGTCAACGAGTGGCTCAAGCACGCCATCCTGCTCCTGTTCAAGGTCCGGTCGATGGAGACCATCGATCTCGGCCCCTTCGAGTTCGCTGACAAGATCCCGCTCAAGCGGGGCTACGAGGCTTCGGGCGTGCGGGTCGTCCCTGGAGCGAGCGCCCGCTGGGGCTCGTACCTGGCACCCGGTTCGGTGCTCATGCCGAGCTACGTCAACATCGGCGCCCGAGTGGGGGAGCGGTCGATGGTCGACACCTGGGCCACGGTCGGCTCGTGCGCGCAGATCGGCGCCGACGTCCACCTGGCAGGAGGTGTCGGCATCGGCGGCGTCCTCGAACCGCCCAACGCCCGGCCGGTGGTGATCGAAGACGAGGCGTTCATCGGGAGTCGCTCGATGGTGGTCGAAGGAGCTCGCGTCGGCCGAGGTGCCGTGCTGGGCGCAGGGACGATCCTCAACCCGTCGATCCCGGTCATCGATGCAGAGTCGGGAGAGGAGATCTCGCGAGGCCACGTCCCCGCGTGGAGCGTCGCTGTGGGCGCCAGCCGACGAAAGGAGCTGCCCGGCGGCGAGTTCTTCCTGCCCTGCGTGCTGGTGCTCAAGCGGCTCACCGAGGGCCAACGACACGACAAGGCTGAGCTCAACGCGGTCTTGCGCGACCATGGCGTCGCCACGTGAGCGAGGTCCTCGACCTCGCCGTCAAGCTGATCAACACGCCGTCACCGAGTCGGAGTGAGACTGCAGCGTGTGACCTGATCGAGCAGCGGCTCAGCGGCGCTGGTCACCTCGAGTTGCACCGCATCGGCGACAACTTGATCGCTCGGACCATCTTGGGCCGCCGACGTCGACTCGTCATCGCCGGGCACCTCGACACCGTCTCCTCCTCAGAGCCAGCCGCCATGCTCGAAGGCGGGATCTTGGCCGGACTCGGCGCTGCTGACATGAAGGGGACGCTGGCGGCGATGGCCGTGCTGGCGGCTGAGGTGACCGACCCGGTGGTCGACGTCACGTGGGTGTTCTATGCGCGCGAGGAGATCGGCAGGTCAGAGAGCGGACTCCTCGAGATCGCCACTGCGCAGCCTGAGCTCCTTGAGGGAGACGTCGCCATCCTTGGCGAACCGACCAGCGGCGCCGTCGAGGCGGGCTGCCAGGGGACGCTGCGGCTGGTGATCCGCCTTGGTGGCGTCAAGGCGCACACCGCTCGACCATTCATGGGCGTCAACGCCATCCACCGCTCCGCCGCCGTCATGGCGGACCTGATCGCAGCGACGCCACGACGCGTCGAGCTCGATGGCGTCACCTTTGTCGAGCAGCTTCAGGTGGTCAGCGTCGAGGGCGGCGTGGGGCACAACGTCGTGCCCGATCAGGTCACAGTGGTGGTCAACCACCGATTCGCCCCGGACCGCGATGTGGCTGCAGCACTCGAATGGGTCACAAGCCTCATCGAGGGACACCTCGATCCAGACCTTGGGGACTCGATCGAGCTGGCTGATGGCGCAGATGGCGCAGCACCTGCTCTGGGCGACCCGGTGCTGGCTCGATTGGTCGAGATCACTGGTGGCCAGGTGAGTGCGAAGGTCGGCTGGACCGACGTGGCCACCTTCGCCGGCCTCGGCGTTCCGGCGGCGAATTTCGGCGCTGGTGACCCGCTCCTGGCGCATCACCCTGACGAGCACGTTGCCGTCGAGCAGCTCGACAGCGTTGCAGATGCCCTTCGATCGCTGCTCGGGGACGCCTCGCTCGCCTGATCAGGCGCTTCGGCTCCTGAGCGAGTACGGTCGTCGCCCATGAGCGACGACGCACCCAAGAAATCCCGTCCGATCGAGGTCATCGCAGACGCCGAGGAGATCAAGCTCGGTTCGATCCTCTTCACCATCGTTGAGCCCCATCGGGGCCACGAGGTCGACTACAACCGCTGGTACGAGCGGGACCACTTCTACTCCGGGGTGATGATCGGTCCCTGGACGTTCGCAGGGAACCGCTACGTGGCCACCGCTGACCTCAAGGCCCTGCAGGGACCAGAGTCGGTGTCGATCACCGGTGAGCCCGGCAAGGGCTCGTACGTCGGCGTCTACTGGATCTTGGACGGCTACCACGATCTGTGGAACAAGTGGTCGGTCCGCCAGGTCCGCCAGCTTCACGCCAAGAACCGGATGTTCGAGCACCGTGACCACGTCCACACGCTCTTGTATCGCTTCGAGTGGGCGCAGGGTCGAGATGAGGACGGCGTGCCCATCGAGCTGGCGCTCGATCACCGCTACGACGGTTTCGTGCCGGTTTGGGTCGAGGCCAACGAGGGGACGACACGTGACGAGCTGTGGAGCTACCTGCGAGAGGACCTCCTCCCTGCGATCCTTCCTGGGACTGACGCCGGCCTCGTCGGCGCGTTCACGCCCCTCCCACTCCTGATCGACGCGCCGGGCGACGTGCCTCGGATGGAGGCGAGCGAGACGCGCACCCTCTTGCTGTTCTTCCTCGACTCAGACCCGAAGGAGTCGTGGGACGGCGTCTTCGCCAAGGGCAAGGAGCTCCTCGAGGCGTCGGGCAAGGGGACGGTCATCGCGCAGATCCCCTTCAAGCCCACCGTCTGGGGGACTGACACGTACACCGATCAGTTGTGGGAGGACTGAGGTCCTAGCCGCTGGCGGCCTCTGCGAGGCCAATTGCGGCCACGATCGCACAGACGGTCCACGTGAGACTGCGAACGCGATGCCAGAAGAGCAACCTTCGAAACATGGGTGAGTCGAACCGCTCGGCTAACGCGTCGTGCGCAGGGACTGCCTTCACGATGGTGACCCCCACGGCTGCGGCGGCCAAGCAGCCAGTTGCGATCGCCCAAGGCTCGGTGAGAGATGACCCCGAGAAGACCCACGCGGCGATGGCCACCGCCTGCACGAGCCACACGGGACCGACGGCGAAGGTGATGCTCCGTCGATGTGACTGGTGATAACGCTGCCATTCGCCTGGACCGACAAGCGAGAACGCCGGGTAGACGACGAGGTCGACAACCCATGTCAGGCCCACCAGATACCAGCTGGTCGCCACACTCACGATGATCGCTGCTAACACCTGCTCAGGGTAGCGGGACGCTGCGTGACGGCACTTCGTGCCAATGAGCGACTCGGCGCTGCTCGACGCCGCGCCTAGAGCCGGCGCAGGACGGAGACGACCTTGCCGTAGATGGCAACCTGATCGCCGGGCAGCTCGATGGGCGCCATCGTGTCGTTCGCAGGCACGAGCACCACGGTGGAACCCTGTCGGCGAAGGCGCTTGACGGTGGCCTCCTCGTCGGGGATCCCTGCCACGACGATGTCACCGTCGTCGGCATCAGGCTGATGGCGAACCACCACGTAGTCCCCATCGAGGATTCCCGCATCGATCATGGAGTCCCCACGAACCTTGAGCATGAACGTCTCGCCTCTTCCAGCGAACTCCTCAGGCAGCGAATAGAGCTCTTCGACGTTCTCTTGGGCCAGCACTCCAGTACCTGCGGCGACAGAGCCCACGAGAGGGACCGATCGCGACCTGTTTGTCGCCATCGCGGCGCCGGAAGCGGGGTCGTAATTGACGGTCATCGCCCTCGGCTTGGTGGGGTCCCGCTGCAAGAAGCCCTCCCGCTGAAGGACGGCGAGGTGGCTGTGGACAGTTGCCGAGGAGGCGAGGCCGACGGCCTGGCCGATCTCCCGAACTGAGGGCGGATAGCCCCGCTCCCTGAGGCACTGGCCGATGAAGTCGAGGATCTCCCGACGCTTTCCGCTCAAAACCTCTGCCATGTTGACCTCGCTTGCACCGGGGGTGATCTGTGGCGAACACCCGTTTGCTACAACCATACCGACGAGGACGAACGAAGGCAAACACCTGTTCGTTAAATTGATTGACTCGAACACTTGTTCGTGTTTAGATATCTACGAACAGGTGTTCGTGGAACAGCAGCAAGGAGACACCAAAATGGCGATCGCACCGATTCCCCAGCAGGAAGAGATGGACCTCTTCGAGATGCCGTGGCCGAAGCCGATGCTTCGCCTCGTCACTGACTCCGCGCCCGAGCGGGCGGAGGAGCTTCGATTCGAGGGGCAGCCTGCTGCGGTCGTCACGACGATGACCGGTCGACATGATCGTCGGTCGGTTGTCCAACGCCGCCGCATTGTCGCGGGAGTGGCCGCTGGCGTCCTGCTCGTGCTGTTGGCGCTCCCTGTTCAGGCCCTTGGTGGGGTCACCTCTACCGGCAAGGCTGCACCTGGGGGTGTGGTGGCGGGTCTCGCCGATGGCTCCCTCTATGTCGTCCAGCCGGGCGACACCGTCGCCTCAGTCGCACACGAACTGAACCCTGCTGGTGACCAAGGTGCGCTCCAGGCGAAGATCCGAGGAGTGGTCGGTTCGTCGGTCCTCGTTCCGGGTGAGCACATCCTGCTTCCCTAGGGCGCCTGGTGGCACGGGTATCGTGATGACGTGCGATGCCCCTACTGCTCAGCTGATGACGATCGAGTCGTCGATTCGCGGATGGCTGAGGAAGGTGCCGCCATTCGGCGGCGTCGCGAGTGCAACTCATGCTCGCAGCGCTACACAACCTTCGAGCGGATCGAAGAGCTTCCTCTGGTGGTGATCAAGCGATCAGGCGATCGAGAGCCCTTCGATCGAGCGAAGCTCATCTCCGGTGTCCGCTCTGCCTGCAAGAACCGTCCAGTGAGCGAGAGCCAGCTCGATCAGCTCGCCCATGATGTCGAAGACGTCCTGCGCTCCCAGACGGACGCAGCCGTCACGACGCAAGACGTTGGGGTAGCGGTTCTCGAGAGGCTCAAGGGTCTCGACGACGTCGCCTACGTTCGATTCGCGTCGGTGTACAAGGGCTTCGAGGATCTCGATGACTTTCAGCGCGAGGTGGGCTTGTTGACCAAGTCGACCGCTCCGAAACGACGTCCGTGAGACGGAAGGACGGCACTCGGGTCCTCGAGCTCGCACCCAATCGGGTCCTGGCCGTCTATTCACATCCAGATGACGCTGACGTCGCCTGTGGCGGCACCCTTGCCACATGGGCTGCACGCGGTGCAGAGGTGTGGCTGGTGCTGCTGTGCGATGGAGGGAAGGGCACCATCAATGCGGCAGTCTCGCCTAAGACGCTTGCGTCGATTCGAGCCGGAGAAGTCGCTGTAGCGGCCAAGGCGATCGGAGTGACCAACGTCGAGATGCTCAACATCCCAGATGGCGAGGTCGACCGAGATGGACAGCTCGCCGGAGAGCTGGTGCGCCGGATTCGATCCATCAAGCCTGAGGTAGTGCTTGGTCACGATCCGACAGCGGTCTTCTTCGGGTCGGTCTACGTGAACCACCGGGACCACCGCGCCGCTGGCTGGGCCCTGCTTGACGCGGTCGCTCCAGCTTCTGCCATGCCGCACTACTTCCCGGAGTGCGGACCCGCACACCGAGTCGCTGATGTGCTGTTGAGCGGCACGCTCGACGCAGATGCCTACGTCGACATCACGAGCGGGCTCGAGGCGAAGGTCGCAGCAGTGATGGCACACGAGAGCCAGCTGGTCGGCGAGCCCGGCTGGGTGGCGGCTTCAGTGCGATCGCGAGCCGAAGCCGATGGCCGAACTGTCGGCGTGGCAGCGGCGGAAGGGTTTCGTCACCTTGAGCTCGACCGCTGAATCAGGGGTCTCCGACCCATCAGCGGAGCTCGATCCAGCCATCCTGCTCGTCGACATGGACTCCTTCTTCGCTTCAGTCGAGGTTAGGGACGATCCCACGCTCGTGGGGCTGCCAGTTCTGGTCGGCGGCGACTCTCGACGCGGGGTGGTCGCGTCGTGCACCTATGAGGCCCGACGTTTCGGCATCCACTCAGCGATGCCGATGGCCACCGCCAAGCGGCTCTGTCCTGATGCCATCGTGCTTTCCGGCGACATCGCTCGCTACGCGGCGGTGAGCCGAGAGCTGCACTCGATCTTCAAGGACGTCACGCCGCTCGTGGAGCCACTCGGGCTCGACGAAGCCTTCCTGGACGTGACCGGATCTCGAGCGCTCTTTGGCACGCCCCTCGAGATCGCCAGGCGGATCCGGTCACGGGTCCGTGAAGAGCTCGATCTCGATTGCTCGGTGGGGGTGGGGGAGTCGAAGCTGATCGCCAAGCTCTCGTCGCGTGACGCCAAGCCAAAGATCACCGGTGGACGTGTCGTCGAGGGCTCCGGTGTGGCGGTCGTCCCTCGAGGCGACGTGCTCGCCTACCTCGATCGTCTCCCGGTCGCTGCGCTCTTCGGCGTCGGTCCCACCACGGCAGCGAAGCTCAACCGCCTTGGGATCGAGTGGGTCCCCGAGCTGCGCGCGATCGACGGCGACCTGCTTGCGCACCATCTTGGTTCCACGCATGCCGCGTCGCTCCATGAGCTGGCCTGGGGCCGAGACCCACGACCGGTGACGCCTGATGTGGCCTCGAAGTCTGTGGGTCACGAGGAGACGTTCCTCGAGGACGTGCCGGAACGCCCAGTCTTGGAACGTCGGTTGCGTCGCCAGGCTGTCGCTGTCGCCGGAGCGCTTCGAGACTCACGCCGTCGTGCCAGGACGGTCACGGTCAAGGTGAAGCTGGCCGATCTGAGCTCGCACACCCGATCGCACACCTTGCTCGCCGGGATCGATGATCACCGAGCGCTCGAGCAGGTGGCCGTTGAGCTGCTCGGCGATGTCGAGGTGGACACCGGCGTTCGCCTGCTCGGCCTCATCGCGTCGAACCTGCAAGCTGCAGATGAGCCGGTCCAGCTCCAGCTGCTCATGGACTCAAGCGAGATGGATGCTGGAGCGACGCAGCAGGAGCGTGCGGCGCTCGAGGACGCAGTGGCGGAGATCCGGAGTCGATTCGGTCGCTCTGCCCTCGGCACCGCCGGGATGTTGGCCAAGGGCGCCATCCACGTTCCAGGTCAGCGCGACATCCCGTTCGGGTCGAAGGATCCTTCGAGCTAGCGCCAGTCGCCATCGAGAGCGATCCAAGTGCCGTGGGGGTGGGCTTGTCCCAGCACGACAGGGCCCCGATCGTCTCGATCGAGCACGAAGAGGCTCGAACCCCGCCTGCGATCGCCAATCGTCCTTGGTGGTTGGAGTCCGGGGACCCCGCTCGGGTGCTCGAGGTAGAGCCAGTCGATGGGGCGGTCTCGTCGCAGGTCGTTGATCGTGGAGCGAAGTGCCACCTGCTGATCGACCGTGAGGTAGCTGACGACCCAGGAGTGATGGATCACAAGCCTGGCGTCGCTCGGCGCAGCATCGACGAGGCGGGGGAGCTCTTCGACGAGATCGCCGCTCTTGACCTCTGGGCGACTATCCATCGACGACCATTGAGCGATGGCCTGTCGGGTTCGCTCAAAGCGATCGAGATCGTCAGGCCACTGACATGCCAGCAGCCAGCGAGCGGCTTCTTGGTCGGCGAGGTCGACAGGGTCAAGGTCGATCCCGCCTGCCCAGACCAGGTCGACAGGAGCAGTGGGCCCACGCCCGTGTCGGACGTCAACAGGGACGACCACCTTGCTGGTGGGCTCACCGAGCTCCACGCCGTCGGTGCGGACGTGGCGGTAGGAGGGAGCGACAAGGTTGAGGCCTGCGGAGCAGCCGAGGTCGATCAGCGCCGTCGGCTCGCCTCGCCCGATCACCTGGAGGCCCAGCATGAGCAATCCCGAGCGACCCACCTCGTTGGTCTGGGTGCGGCGAACACGCATCGCATCGATCAGCTCGTCGTCGTGGTCGAGAGCGAACTGCAGGATCGCCTGGGCGTCGGAATGTCCGACCTCCACCTTCGCAGCGGTGTCTCGTGCCGTGTCAACGTCCATGCCGCTTTCGAGCCCGGCGAGGAAGATGGCCGTCGGGTAGTGGCCACCGACCGGCCCTGCGGGCTCTCTGAGTGCCATATCGTGGAGCACGGCGAGGAAGAGGACTGCCCGACGTTGGGTCGGCTCCACCTCAAGCATCATGTCGATGACTTGCGGTGTCTGCCCGGCGAGGTCGCAGAGCGCCGCGTAGAGAGGATGGCGGGGCGCGTCGTCGGGGTGAAGGTTCGAGAGGAACGAGGTCTCGACCGCTCGGCGCTGCTCCTCGAGATCCATCAGAGGTTCGCCGGGAGCAGCGGGCTGGCGACGAAGAAGGTCGCAAGCAGGGCGATCATCGAGAGCACTCCTCCGGTGGTCCAGACCACCCACCGCCGAGTGGAGCGGGTAGCGACTGCGATTGTGCCACCGACGAGCAGCAGGCTGAGAAGACCGAGAAGGATCGCAGGCACCGGGCTCGAAGGGACCAACGTCGTCACCTCGCTTCGGGGCGAGGGGAAGGTCACGAGCGCCGAGGGCGTGAGCGAGGATCTCACGAGACGGGCCTCGACGACGAGCCGCTGCGATGCGCTGAAGCGAGGGTTGCAAGTGGTCAAGGTCAGCGTGGGGTGCGCAGTCGGCGCGAGCACATCGACGTCGCTCGGGTCCACAACTTTCGAGGCCCTGGTTCGATAGGTGAAGGTGCCCTGCGGAGAGGTGAGGGTGATGGGGTCACCGGGTCGGAGCTGGTCGAGGTTGTAGAACGGGCGCGCCCAAGTGGTGCGATGTCCGGCGATGGCGACGTTGCCGGCCCCGCCGGGAAGCGGGGTCCTCTCGTAGTGCCCCGGGCCGAGCTCCAGGCTTGCCTGGCTCGTCCCCTCGACGACCACCATGTCGAGACCGATCCTCGGGATCGAGATGATCGCCACTGGAGTGCCTGCTGGGGGAGCGGGATGGGGAGGAGCGGTGGCGAGTGGTCCACCCACGGCCCGAGTCTCACTCGGGTCGTGCAGGACCGGGAGGAGATGGCTTCGAAGCTCTGCCTGGTGGCGCTGCTGAATCAGGGCAGTCCCGAAGACCTCGAAGGCGACGAAGAGCAGCAGCGTGAGCCCGGCGGCCACGAAGACCTGGCCGAGCACGAAGAGTGTGCTCCCTGAGCTGTCGCGACGGCGCTCTTGTGGTGACGTCAAGCCCAGGCTCACGTGGTCAGGGTTCGACGGTGACGAGCGTGCCGATTGGGGTCTGCGGCCAGACCACAGCAGCGTTTGCGAAGGTCATCTCGACGCAGCCGACGCTCTGCGGTGTTCCATATGACGATCGAACGAATCCGTGGAGCGCATCGCCACCGTGGAAGTAGCTGACCCACGGGATGCCAGGGTCGTGGTACTTCGTGCCATCTGGGTTCGTCCCCGACATCGTGGTCACGCGGTAGCGCAGGTAGACCGGGAACGTCCCCACGTCAGTGGTGGCGCCGGCCACACCGGTGTTGACGGCAGTCGTGAAGACCACGGCGCCGTTCGAGTAGAGCTGGAGCGACTCTGGGATCGACTGCGACACGAGCACGTAGTTGTACGGGTCGGCATCCACGTGGCCTGCGGCCCGATCGGCCAGCAGCGCCTGCCAGACCGCTGGCCCTGCCTGCCCATCGGTCGTCATGTTGTGGACGTCCTCGAAGCGCATGATCGCGCCCTGCGTGATGGCGTTCGCCTGACCGGGCGACCACTGCGAGGTGAGCTGGCTGGGCAGTGTGGACCACCGCCACGAGAAGGTTCCCTGCTCGTCAGCTGTCGGCACGCTGGCGGCAGCAACGGGCACCGTCGGGGTGAAGGTCAGCGGGAGATAGCCGAGCTCGGCGAGGAGCTGCTGCACCCTGAGCAGCGAGAGCGGAGCGACGTTGAAGGTCGACGTCGTCGTGGAGGCCAGAGTGGCTCCCTTGATGCCGCGCACACCTCCGGCGCCCCCTGGCACCGTCACCGTCACCGTCTGGCCGGGCTGCCAGGGCGATGTCTGGACGAAGACCAATGTGGTCGGAGAGAGCTCCTCCCAGTGCCCTGCGAGGGTGGGCTGGAGAGTCGGCATCGGGCTGTTGGCGGCCAGCGGCTGGTTGAAGGAGATGCGGATCGACGCGTTGGAGTCGACGGTGGTGTTGTTGGTAGGCGTCGAGGCCAAGACTGCCAGCGTCGTGGGGACGTGGGTCACGGGTGCGGCTGTGGTGGAGGGCCTCGAGGAGAGGTACGCCACCGATGCTCCCGCGAGTGCAAAGACAACGACGACGACCCCGAGGATCACCGGCCACTTCTTGCGGCCTGCTGTTGACGCGTGCGCTCCACCCACAGGATCAAACCTACCTCGCCACCGCCTTGTTCACGGCGCGAGGAGCTACGTGGTGATCGCCGCCTCGAGCGCACCGACGAGGTCTGTGACGTCACCGTCCAGCCGGCTGCCATCGTGGCGCACGACATAGAACGCATCGATCACCTCTTGGCCGATGGTCGCAACCCTTGCGTGGGTCACGTCGAGATCCGCATCGGCCAGGACCCTCGTGAGGCGATGGAGAAGGCCGACAGCATCAAGAGCCCGGACCTCGATGACGGTGGCCGATCGAGAGGCCTCGTGGTCCACGAGGGCGGACGGCACCACTGGACGCGCTGATTTGGGCTTGGTCGCTCCGGCATAGCTGCGAGCTCGACCCTCGAGCTCCGCGGCCAGATCGAGCTGGCCCTCGAGGACCAGGCTGAGATCAGCGGCGAGCTGTGTCGCCGCTGGCCACCGCCCGTGGGGCGCCTCGACGCTGAAGGTGTCGAGCGCGACGCCCTGTCGGCTGTCGACGTCAGCACTGCGCACATCGAGACCGTGCAGGGCCAAGACACCGGTGACGTCGGCGAGCAGTCCTGGACGATCGATGACGGCGACCACGACACGAGGGGGATCGAGTCGAACCACTGGGGCGAGCGAGGATCGAGCCTCGGCCGCGAGCAGCTCGGCCTCGGTGTCGTCTCGCTCAGCTTCTGCGTGCGCTGTCCCGGCGAAGTGCGCGTCGACCCTGACGACCAGCTCGTCGACCAGCTGCTCCTTCCACGCACCCCACGCGGAGGGCCCGGTCGCCAAGCTGTCAGCCTTGGTCAGGCGGCCGAGAAGGTGGAGCGTCAGAGGGTCGCCGACCGCGTCGGCGACTGTCTCGATCGTCGTCGGATCGGAGAGGTCTCGCCTCGTCGCCGTGTCGGCGAGCAGCAGGTGGTTCGCGATCAGCCGCTTGAGCACCTCGACCTCATCTGGCTTGAGCCCGAGTCGAGGGCCGAGCTGCTCCATGATCTCGATGCCGAGCTCGGTGTGATCACCCGGCAGACCCTTGCCGATGTCATGGAAGAGCGCGCCGAGGACGAGGAGATCGGGACGCTCAGTGCCGTCAGCGAGCTCGGCGGCGTTGGCGGCTGTCTCGAGGAGGTGCCGATCCACCGTGAAGCGGTGATACGCGTTTCGCTGGTGGTGGTGACGGACGTGCTCCCACTCTGGCAGCTGGCGAGAGATGAGGCCCTGCTGATCGAGGGCCTCGAACGGCGGGATCATGGCGCCAGCCGACAGGAGGAGGCGGACCAGCGCTGCCCGATGCTCATCACTCCATGGTCCAACCGGCGCAGGCGAGAGCTCTGCGAGGCGGTGCACGGCACCGAGCGAGAGCGGGGTGTCACGCTCTGCGCTGACGGCCGCCACCCTCCAGACGAGGGTCACGTCCTCGGCCACCGGGGCGGCCGCAGTCAGGGCTACCTCACCGTCGACGATGGCGATGCCGTCCTCGACCTCGATGCGCTCGGCGCTCGATGGTGCCGGCAAGGTGGCACCAGGGGCCCAGAGCGTGCGTCGGCGCCAGGTCTCGTCGCTGATCCGGGCGATCGAGCGCCCGGCTTCGGAGACGGCGCTGCAGAGGGCGTCCGCATCGACATAGCCGAGCGCGCTCGCAGCCTGATCCTGTTCTTGGAGCAGCATCCGGTCGAGGGCTCGGCCGGCGTTGCGGTGCAGCTCCACCCGCACCGACAACAATGTCCCGGCCGAACGGGCCAGGCTGTCGAGGTCGACGAGCTCGCCCAGGCGAGGGGCGCACGTCCCGAGCGCCTGGAGCACGTTGACATCGCGCAGCCCTCCGTGTGCCTCTTTCAAGTTGGGCTCGAGGAGGAAGGCGACGTCCCCTTCCGCACGGTGCCGCTCTTCCATCTGCTCCTCGAGTGCGGGGAGGAAGCTCGCAGCGAGCTTGGCTGTCCAAAGGCTGCGGACTCTCTCGATGGCAGGCTCGGCGACCTTGACGTCACCCCACACCACGCGAGCGTCAAGCAGGCCGAGTGCGACGCGAAGGTCGGTCTTGGCAACCTTTGCGAGCTCTTTGGGTCGACGGACCGCGTGGTCGATCTTGATCCCTTGGTCCCAGAGCGGGTACCACAGGGCATCGGCGACCTCCTTGATGTCCCGGCGCCCCTCGTGGATCAGGACGAGGTCGAGATCGCTGTAGGGGCAGAGCTCTCGGCGTCCGTAGCCACCAACGGCCACGAGGGCGATCCGTCGTGCCGAGCCTGATGCTGCGGCTTCGGCGATAGCGGCGAGCTCGCGGTCGGTCTCGTCAGAGAGGGCTCGGCAGAAGTCGATGCCCGTCAGATCCTTTCGGGCCATGAGCTGGTCCCGAGCATCGCTGAGCGACCGGTCAACCATGGCTGGAACGTAGCATTGACCCATCAGGGCAGCGGTCCACGAGGAGGCACCATGGCAGACCAGGACGGCAAGGGGGTCGGCGCATTCGAGATCGCGGCCGCGGCGATCGTGGTCGTCTTCGCCGTCGTGGTGCTCTTCTGGCTCTTCAGCTTCATCGCCGGTGCCGTGTGGTGGGTCGTCAAGACAGCGGTGTTGATCTTGGTCCTGTTCCTTGTCGTGCGGTGGGCGTATCGACGCGCCATCAGGTGAGCCAGAGAGGTCCGGTTCGTCGCCACGGCTAGTGTTGCGGGAGCGGCGACGTGGCCGAGTGGTTTAGGCAGGGGCCTGCAAAGCCCCGTACGTGGGTTCGATTCCCACCGTCGCCTCCAAGGTTCTCCCTGGAGTTCAATCTGCATCTCGAACGCTGTTGATCCTTGCGTGGGTCACGCGAACGCAGGGCAGGGATTCGTCTCGTTGTTCTTGAAGTGGCACCAGTCACACAACGGTCCAGTGGTCGTGGGCCAGCGCCCCGACACGGCAGCTGCCGTGATCTTCTCCCAGAGCTCCATGAGCTCTCGTCGTGTCTCCTCGAGCACCTGATCAGTCACGAGCAAGGGCACGACGTTCGTCGGCTGGAGAGGCGGTCGGTCGCCTTGGGCGGGGTTGGTCGCAGTGGATGGCCCGAGGTAGATCAAGCGAAGGGAGTAGGGGATCACCCCGATCTCCTCGCTCAAGAGGAGCGCGTAGATCTTCATGGCGAAGAACCGTTCCCTGAAGTATGAGCGCTCGCGATCTCGCTGCGAGGGTGGTTTGGAGGTCTTGTAGTCGCTGATCACCCACCGCTCCTCGCCATCCGACGTGAGGTAGCGATCCAGGCGGTCGATGAAGCCGTGGACCGCGAGGCCATCGATCTCGGCTTCGACGTGAAGCTCGCGATCCTCGGGATCGAAGTTGGCCGGCCGCTCGACGAGGAAGTAAGTGTCGACGGCCTTTCGGGCCCCGTCGATGACCTCGCGCTCCTGGCGTGAACCAGGTGGCGCGATCTCGACGTACTCAGCTGCACGCTCGAGGAGGATGTCCTGTCGGTCAGGGTCGGTGGCCAGCACATCGGCCCAGAGCCCACCGGCCTCCCGGATCAGGAACTCGGGAGTCCCAAGGGCAACGACGCTGCGATCCCCGACTGGCTCGAGCATCGTCCGCCACGCCGGCTCAACGAAGAGCTGTGCCATCTCTGCGGTGCGGTGCTCGTGGGCGAGATCGAAGATCCTCTCGAGCACGGTGTGGGTGGTGGTGCCCCGCGCGGTCGCCACGGTGCCCGGCGTCGGGATCTTCAAGATGGTCTTGAAGTGGAAGAGCTTCGGGCACTGCTTGAAGTCAGAGACCCTCGAAGGGGAGATTCGAGAGGGGAGGAGCTCGACGTCGGTCCGTTCGGCCATCCCTCCTTCCTACATGCCGGCTGTTGCGTGCGTCGTGATGGGAAGGTCCACGAACGAGTGAAGGTGGCTCGATAGCGTGTGACGTCGTCGCACAAGGAGGACCATCATGACCAGCACTCGAACCGCTCGACTCTCGAAGCTCGTCCTTCCGGCGCTGCTGGTCCTCGGCCTTGGTGCAGCAGGATGCTCGAGCAGCTCGAGCTCATCGACGTCGACTACCTCAGCGAGCACCACCTCGACCACATCCTCAGCTGCTGCTGCCCTCAAGCTCAAGGCGATTCAGACCAGCTTGGCTGCAGTCGGTTGCTACACGGGCAAGATCGATGGCATTGGCGGGAAGGGAACCGCAACGGCGATCGCCGCCTTCCAGAGGGCAACGGGACTCAACGCAGACGGGATCTACGGCCCCAACACCGCAGGTCAGCTCCTCGCAGCGGTCAAGGCGCATCGCAAGGTCTGTGGGGCGACGCCGACCTCCACGACGGTGCCAGCAACCACGACCACGTCTGCTGGCGCAATGGCGGCCTGTACCAAGCCGGCGATCCAAGCCGCACTTCCTGCCGGTGAGACAGTCGTCGATGTCCAATGCGCCAAGGGCTGGGCAGCTGGAGCGATGACGAACTCCCAGTACAACAGCGCGTTCCTGCTCCGCTCGTCGAACGGAGTCTGGACGCAGCCACCAACAGATGCGTGCACGAACACGTCGTACAACATCCCGAACGTGATCCTGAACGTCTCTCCATGCCGGGTCCAGTAGCTGCTTCTCTACGCCGCGTGGGCGTCTGGACCTAGGGTCAGGAGATGGCAGACAACGAGATCATCGAGACCACTGTCGAGCGCTGGCACAACTTCTTGCGAGGCAACCTCGAGGGCGGGCTGGATTCGCTTCTCCATGACGAGTGCGTCTTCTTGTCACCTATCGTCTTCACCCCACAGCGTGGGAGGGAGATCACCAAGACCTACCTCACCGCAGCGGGCTCGACCTTGGCCGGCGGTGGAGTGGCGCCGAGTGGGTCAAAGGGATCTGAGCGACGGTTCCGCTACGTGAAGCAGGTCCTGGCCGGCCATCATGCCGTGCTCGAGTTCGAGACGTGGATCGGCGACACGCTCGTCAACGGCGTGGACATCATCACCTGTGACGATGCCGGCATGATCACGGAGTTCAAGGTACTGATCCGGCCCCTCCAAGCTGTCAACGCTGTGCATGAGCAGATGCGCAAGGCTCTCGAAGCAGCGGGACAGCTCTAGAAGACATCAGTGGCGGGTCACTGCCCCATGGCAGACTCATTGCCGTGACGAACTCGTGGCTCTCCGGAGAACTGCTGGCCTTCGATCTCGAGACCACTGGTGTCGATCGTTTCAACGATGTGCCGGTGTCGTTTGCGCTCGTGAGGTTCGACGACGGAGAGGTGATCGAGCAGGTCCACCGACTCGTCAACCCTGGGCGGCCGATCCCTCCAGGAGCGCAAGCGGTCCATGGGATCTCCGATGAGCGTGCCGTAGCCGAGGGCATGGCCATGGTCGACGCCGTCGAGCTCGTCACCGCTGCTCTTCTCGACGCGTCCACTCGCGAGGTCCCCCTCGTCGGCTTCAACCTGAACTACGACCTGACGATGATGGACGCCCGGCTTCGATCCATCGATGGGCGTGGGCTCGAGGAGCGTGGCTGGAACGGACCAGTCGTGGATCCTCTGGTGCTCGATCGCCACTTCGAGAAGTACCGCAAGGGCAAGAAGACCCTCGACCTCGTGTGCGATGAGTACGGCGTGAGCAACGCAGCCGCGCATAACGCGGCTGGTGATGCTGAAGCGTCAGCACGCGTCCTGCTCGCCCTCAGCTCACGTCACTCTGCGGTGGAAGCTGCATCGCTTGCGCAGCTGATGCGTGACCAGGTCGAGTGGCACCGGACATGGGCGGTCTCTCTAAATCAGTTCTTCTTGGACAAGGGGCGTGAGCCGATGGACGAGCGGGACTTCGACTGGCCGATCGCTGGCCAGGTGCTCTCGCTCGACTGACTCGGCACGGCTGGCCTTGACGGCGCCAGTGGTAGAGTGTCGATCGAGGGCCGTTGGCGCAGTCTGGTAGCGCACT
>Ga0118677_10003055_pt1 | contig 32472 bp, 22 predicted proteins | sample AliMusrvi5mmetaG_FD_86154 | JGI IMG/M metagenome (GOLD analysis project Ga0118677, IMG submission 86154) | reverse complement strand
ATAAAGGACAGGGCAACGCCCTGGGCTGATATAGCGCTGCCCTTCGGGCATTAACGGTTATTCATGACAATTGACCCCTAATATCGTTTGTTCCTTCGTTATCGGAACGATCCTTATCCGCTATTTTGTTCCGCTCGCTTGCCGGTAAACCAACCCTTCGAGCGCTACGGTATATAAATGCCGGGTCGCATCGTAGGTGATGGCATATCGGGTCGGATAATATCCGCTCACCTGAAACGCCTTGGGTTGATAGACCACTTTAGTCACCGGGGCGGGTTTCGTGAGGAAAAATGCCCGGGTGATCATCGGCTCGATGAAAGCGAGTCGGCCGTTATACGATCCGTAGATAAATGATTCGGTAAACGGTTGGCCGTGAAATTCCGGAAAGTCGAGACGAATCCAGTGCAGCCCCATCAGTGTCACCGGGGGTTCCGCCGGCACATAACCTTGCGGAATGAATTGTGCGGGCGGTTGTTTTTCCTCCCGCGCGATATCTGCGCCGACCCCGGTCATCTGTGCGCGCGTTTGCGGCGAGATCAGGTAAAAATGAAAGTCGAAGTGCGGCGCGCCGTAGAACTGCTCGGGATAATGACCGTGCACTTCCCAATCCAGCGTGAAATGATCGAACGGCGCATGCGGCACCACCTCCGGAAAGCGCAACGGATACTCGGTATTGGCATCCGGCAGGTTATTCAACAGCGATTCGGAGAAGCTGACGCCGATCGCCGTCGGGCGATTCATGGTATCGTTATGCACCCAGGTGTAGATGAACCCATCACCGACCGCCTGTGTTTCACCCCGGATATCGAACGCATAGCGCAGCGGCTGTGAGGGCGGCATCGGCATCGGTGGCGGCTGTTGCGTATAGCTGGTCGTGTAAACCAGCCCACCGAGTACCACGGCAAACAGGATGGTTATGACCAGGACAGGAATTCTCATGGAACACAATTCCTCCCGATATTAATTCTCTACAAAACGTCCCCACCACCCATTCCGGTAAACTCCCGGTTTGCCACGTGAATAGATCATCAGGTCGGGAACATCCCGACCTGGCGGCCCGTCGAATCGTTTAGACGTAGAACGAGCAAGGCGCTCGCATTCCCAGTGGTAACGCATCACCTGTGTCAATGAAAGCGGGAAGTGCTACGGGACGGCATACGGTTTGATCAAGGTATAAAGTCGAAGCGGACGAGACGTCCGCGCTCCCAGCAAATATTCGGTTTTTCCCCTTCCGGGCATGGATTCGCGTATTTCGCGCCGCTTGCGGGTATGATGCACGAGAAGTCGGAAAACTGGTATACTATCTCGGGACATGGCGAAAGGAAAGACGCGTGTCCCGGCGAAGAATATACACGTTTCATCCTATTGATAGGCAGTTGGCACGAATGAGAATGGTCTACAGACTTTATCAATTGAGCATTGGCAACCTGGAAGGGGGAAATCATGGTCAATAATTTGCGGGTTGACGAAGCGGTAGAATTTGCGGAAAACCCGGAACCTCGCTGCCCATGCGTGTTGTTACTCGATACCTCGAAATCAATGCGCGGCGAAGCGATTCAGGCCTTAAACAGTGGGCTGGCAGCGTTTCACGACGATTTAGTCAAAGATCCGCTGGCGGCGCGCCGCGTGGAAGTCGCGATCATTACCTTTGGCGGCGAAGTCAAAGTCATCCATGATTTTCTCCCGGTCGATGCCTTCACTCCCTCGATTCTAAAAGCCGGTGGTCTGACCCCGATGGGCACCGGCATCCTGACGTCGCTGGAAATTCTGGAAGCGCGCAAGGCCGTCTATAAGGCGCATGGCGTACCGTATTATCGCCCGTGGATCTTTATGATCACCGACGGCAAACCGAAAGGCGAGCCGGAAGGCGCGATGGAAGACGCGGTGCAGCGCCTGCATGACGCGGAGCAGAGCAAACGCGTGGTGTTCTTCTCCGTAGCCGTGCGCGGCGCGTATATCGAAAAATTACGCGAAATCACCGTGCGCCCGCCGGTAAATTTGGAAGGCTTGAATTTCGTCGAGCTCTTCGTTTGGCTCTCACGCAGCACGCAGCAAGTCGCACATTCGCAGGTGCCGCTCCCGCCGGCCAGCGGTGAGGTGTAGCCCTATGGCGCCGGAGGAACATGGCGCGACCGCTCGCGAGCATTGGCACGTCGCAGGTGTGTCGGTGCGCGGCGGTAGCCACATTAAACGCGGTCAACCCTGTCAGGACAGCCATGTCTGGCGCGAATTGCCCGGCTGCGCGGTGATCATGGCCGCCGCGGATGGCGCGGGGTCGGCCGTGCTGTCGCAACTGGGCTCGGCGCGCGCGGCGATTGCCGCCGTCGAGTGGGTCAGCGAATTGATGCGCGATGCCTGGCCGACCAATGAGCAGGAATGGCGCGCGTTGTTGACCGCGGCGTTGGAGACGGCGCATGATTCGGTGCTGAACGCCGCCAAGAAACGCCAGGTCACCCCGCGCGAACTGGCCACCACGTTGATCCTCGCGATTGCCACCCCTAACATGGTCACGGCCGCCCAGGTCGGCGACGGCGCGGCGATCGCGCGGTGCGCCGATGATAGCCTCATCGCCGTCACCGCCCCGCAAAGCGGTGAATATATCAACGAGACCATCTTTTTTACCAGCCCCACCTACCTGGAAGCGGCGCAGTACGGCTATTGGGAAGGCCCGGTCACCGGGTTGAGCGTGCTGTCCGACGGTTTACAGTTGCTGGCGCTGAACATGCCGGGGGGCACACCGTTTCCCGCCTTTTTTACGCCCCTTTTCCAATATCTTGCCGCCTCCGACGATCTGCACCAGGCCGAACAGCAACTCCGTTCGTTTTTAGGTTCCCCGCGCATTCAACAGCGCGCGGACGACGATCTGACCCTGGTGCTGGGCGCACTGCACAAGCCAGAGTAATATGCAATTACGACGTGAAAATAGCGGCGATCTGGTAACCCTGAAAACTCCTCCCTATGCCATGGGAGGAGAGGCCTACCTGTATGGGCTGGAAGAGATCGATGACCTGCTGGCCAAGGTCTATCATCGCCCCACCCCGGAGCGCGCGGAAAAGCTGGCGGCCATGGTCAAACATGCGCCGGACGATCCGATGGCGCGCAGTGGGCAACCGGCTATTGCCTGGCCGCTCGAACGCCTGCTGACGCTCAACGACGATGCGCAATGCGTGGGCTTTCTTCAATCGCGCGTCGAGCACACGCGCTCGGTCTTTGAATTTTACAACCCCAAAACCCGCCGGATGCAATGCCCGCTGTTCCATTACGGCTATCTGATCCGTACGGCGCGCAATCTGGCCGCGGCGTTCCACGCGCTGCATAAAGGGGGCTTTGTCATCGGCGATGTCAACGAGTCGAACATCCTGGTGACGGAAACCGCACTGGTCACGCTGGTGGATACCGATTCGTTTCAAATACCCGCCGACGATCGCATCTACCGCTGTCCCGTCGGCAAGCCGGAATTTACCCCGCCGGAACTGCAAGGGGTGCGCTTCCGCGAAGTCCAGCGGAAACCGGAACACGACGCGTTCGGCCTCGCGGTGCTGATCTTTCTGCTGTTAATGGAAGGCACGCACCCATTTGCCGGACGGTTAGTCAGCGGCGGCGAGCCGGCGTCCCTGGGTGATCGGATTGCCGCCAACTACTATATCTACCAGATTGGCCGCCAGATTCCCTATGAGCCGATGCCCAATGCGCCGCCGATCGGCCTGCTGCAGCCTGAACTGCGCGCCTATATGCGGCAATGTTTCGAAGCCGGGCATGCCAACCCGGCGCTGCGGCCCACCGCGGAGCAATGGCAGCAGGCGTTGGACTTGGCGGAACGTAATTTACGCACCTGTAAGGTAAATACCCAGCATCTGTATCGCGCCTCGTTCGGCGCCTGTCCCTGGTGCGAACGCATGAAACAATTGGCCGGGTGGGACCCATTTCCTTCCCGCGAAGCCGTCAAACAGGGCACGCATCAGCGCGTGATGGCTCCCGTTGAGGAAGAAGCGCCGCCGCCACCGCCGTCGACCGCGTTACCGGTGCCTCCTCCCGAAACAGCACCGGTCGCCGCACCGGATTCCGTCATGGAACCGCCTGCGGAACACGCCGCCACGGTCAACGCGGAGGCTGGTCCGTCGTAGTTAGCCTTCGCGGTTATCTGAAAAGCCGCTCAAGCAAATTCACGGGCAATCACGCCACTGTTATCATCGTTCATCATGGGAAACAACATCGTATGTCCAAGACCGTCCCTCCGGTTCTACGGATTATCCTGGTATTGCTCGGATTAAGCTGTGCGGCGTTCGCCTGGTCTGCGGATAAACTCTTCACCTTGAAAGAGGTGACCGGCAGCGCGTGGGGACCGTCGGTCGTGCATTACCAGGCGACCTTCGACCGCCCCATCGCGGATGAAACCACCACCCTGCTCGACCCACAAGGGAATGTGCTCCCGTTTCAACTCTCCGATGTCACGCGCAATGGCGGGCGCATCACTTCCGCCACGGTGAGCTTCCTCGCCGCGCTGGCGCCGCACGAAACTAGAATCTATAAACTCCGCCAGCAATCGCGACCACCATCCCCGCCGACGCCGGTCACCGTCACCACCCGCCCGAACGAGATCGAATTGGCCAATGAGAATATCCGCGTGAAGTTGGCGCCGTTGACCAACCACCATTTCTCGCCCGCCCTGCCCGCCGCGCAAGTCGCGGCCCCGCTGCGTGGATTTCGGCTGGCGGACGGCAAGTGGGCCGGCGCGTCCGCCTGGCAGTCCTCCCGGCTCGTATCGGCATTTTCCGCCGAACTGATCGCGGAGGGACCGGTGTTTGCGGAAGCCGTGTATACCTACCATTTTGTCCCGTCGGGGGTCTATACCATGACCGTGCGCGTCGAAGCCGATGCGCCGATGGTATTTATCGACGAAGATTTTACCCCGGGTGAAGCCGGTGAACGCGATACCCACCTGACCCTGTCGCTCTCCCAGGGATGGCTCCCGCAAGTCGTGTGCTGGCGCGCGATTGGTACCCAGCAACGGGGAGCGGCGTTCGATCGCCAGCAGGCGCGAGTCATCGCGCGCGGATGGAAGCTCACGGCGCCCCCTCCCACCCAACCGAACTATTTCGAATTGGCACTGCCGGCCCCCGGTGACCCGCTACTCCCATCTGCGCCGGCGGAACGGGTCTGGTATGCCAAAGCGGGCACGGATTATCTCGCGGTGGGACGGGAAAGTACCGACGGGAAATCACTGGCGGCGACGGCCGGTTTTTTACAACTCCATGCCGGTCGCTGGCGGCGCGCCGATGACTTTCCCGTGCGGCTGCGCGTGACGCCGGACGGCCGCACCGATCTGGAACTGCCCATCACGCCCGCGGGAGCGACCACCGGCGCGGAAACGCCGGGCCATCGCGTGTGGGCGCTGACACTGGGCTCGATGAACGACTGCGACGAGATTAACCGCTTGCGCCGGCAGCATGGCGTCATCGGGCTCGATCGCTACAAAGACTGGACGCTGGAATGGACAGACGCGCAGGGAACGCCCACCCATCCGCGCTTGTTCACCACCCCGGAACAAGCGCGCGCGCTGCGCGCATCGGTCGATACCCATCCCTGCAAAGCCTTGCTAAAGCAGTTGTATGCGGTGAATCCGGAAGAAGGGAACGGCGCGCAATCCGTCGCGCAGACACTACTGCGACTGGATGCAGTCATCTTTTCGCGCCTGCGGTCCGCGCCTGCCCCGGCAGGCGCCGGAAACGAGTTAGCCGGGCTGGACATCGCCACCCGCGCTGATGATGCGCTCGGGTGGGCCTGGTTACCGGCAGATCAGCGTGCCACCCTGCGCGCTCAGTTGGCAGCGACGTGTTACCTGCTTGCCGATGCGGATAGTACGACGGATACCGAGTTTTCCCTCGATCGCCAGGTGCTGTTGCCGTCGATCGCCACGTTATTGCCGACGCATCCGTGCGCGCGCGCCTGGTTGGAACAGGCCGCGTGGGATTGGCAAGCGCAATGGAATACGCTGGCGCCCGGCGGTGAGCTCGATTGGCGGATACTGACCGACGGGCGGGCGCGCCTGCTGATGTATGGCGCGGTGCCGCTGTTGCGCGCCGGCTTGGCGAAGGAAACGATCACGCGCGCGCTGCTCAAGCTGGCGGAAGCCCAACTCGCACTGACCGGCGCGCCGGGTAGCACGCGCGGTATCCTGGGGGGCGCCGACCCCCAACTCGCGCCGGTGCTCGCGTATCTGCTGGGGGCCTATAGTCCCGACCCACTGGGTAATGCGCTGATGTGGCAATGGGAACAATGCGGCAAGCCCCATGATATGCATGGGCTGGAGCAAAGCTACGGCCTGTTGCTGCACCCGGAAATTCTTCCGTCCGCCCCCAAAGAGATTCCCGACACCGCCATTCCGGGGATCGGGTTGGCGCTACACCGGCGGGTGGATACGCCGCGTGAAGAGGGCCTGTTCATCATGGGCGGAACCTCCGCGCGCGACAGTGGTGCGCTCACCTTTGCCGCCGGCGGCGAAATGCTTTGCCAGGTGCAACTGCAGGGAGAAAATGCGCTCCCCTTCACCACCACGCTCATCGAACAGGCTTCTCCGCACGGGATGACCTATCTGCATGGTACTCGGCATGGCCCGGTAGCCACCGACGACTGGGACTGTCAGTGGCTGTGGATCGATAATAGCGCCAGCGGACGGACCAGCTTGCTGGCTGGATGGGAAAGTCCTCGTGAAACGGCGCAGACGCCCGCGGTGTGGGGATGTCGATTACGCCTCGGTGGAGCGGGCGTGTCTGTCGAGCGCAACGCATTGCGCGTCACCACCCCGCGCAACCACCAGTTCGACGTGCTGTTCGTCAATCCGGCAGAGATCACCCCGCGGCTTCGTCAGGTCGAAGGTGATCTCGGTGCCTACCTCAACCTGCCGGCCGGCGCCGGTTGTGCGTATGTGCTCTATCCCCATCTACCCGGCGAACCGGCGCCGCGCGTCACCTCGCCGTCCGCCGGGGTGCTGAAGATCACGACCGATGAAGAAACCGATTGGCTCTTTCTCAGTGCCCGCGAACCGATCACCTTTCATAATGACCAGGTGACCTTTACCGGTCGCGCCGGCGCGGTGCGCATCTTCCGCGCCACGGCGCAACTCATCCTCGCCGCCGGCGAAGGCTGCGTCGGCTTCCGCGAGCAAATCGAACAGGCGAATGGGCCGTTCGAGAAAACGGTTCCCCGCAAGGATAATCTTTGAAGTAGCTGTTGGCTATTGGCTGTTGGCGGCTGGCTATTGGTTGTCGAAAATTCGGTTGACAATCGCTAAAAGCCAACAGCCATTAGCCAAGCGCCCGTTCACCCCACCAACTCGCGCGCAATCGATGTCCACTGGTCAAAGCGTTCGGGATGATGTTCGCAGGTATGGGTGTCTTTGAGGATCATCTCCAATACGCAGCCGTGCGCGGCGGCGGCGTCGAGGGTGCGCTGGATATAGCGGCGAATGAAATCCGCATCGAAGTCGCCGACCAGATAGGCGGGATTCGGTTTCCAGGAAAAGATATATTGCCCGCGCAGCTTCGACGCGCAGATCTCGACATCCGCCGAGGGCGCAATGGAGATACGCCGAAGCCGTGGAATGGTGAAGACATCCTCCAGCTTATGCGTGAGATCTTCGCAGCAGCCGTACCCGTTCAGACCGAAGGGTTCCAGCAGGCGCTTCTCATAGGCCAGAATGAATTCCGCGTGCATTTCAGGTGACACCTGCGCCATCTCCTGCGCTTCGGCGGATGCCCACATGTCGCAGGGACGCACACGAGCGGGATCGCAGTCCGGCAGCGGCAATTCATCGGTATAGCCCACGCCGCCGGAGTTATGGTAGGTGTTGTCATTGTTCAGGCTAAACAGGTTGAGCTCGCGATACTGCTGTACCATCCGCCGGCTGCCTTCCTCCAGAAAGGCCATCGCATCGTGCAGCATCTGTGGTTCTTCATACATGTCGAGCATCGTCTCTTCCAGCCCGCGCAGGCGCGTGTAGGTACTCATCAGGTGGAAGGAGATGTGGCTGATGCCTTTGAGCTTCACGTCGAGGATATCGCCGAATAACTCCTGCATAGCGGCCAACTGTTGCGCAGTCGCCTGTTCATCATAGCTGATCTCGGGATATTTGAGCTTGTTCAAGTCCGCCAGGGTGTTGATCACCGGGGAGAACGCCCACGCACCGCGCGCTTCCGTGCTCGGGTGCGTCTGCCCCGTCAATCCCCAGCCGGTATTCCCGATGACTTTATTGACCACCCATTCCTTTTCCACCACATTATCGCTGGAAAAGTGCTCGAAGCCGTAGATGCGCGCGCGCAGATCGAATTCCATCCACCGCGCCGTCTCCTCCTCGCATTGCAGTGTCTCGGCAGGCAACAATTCCGCCCAGGAGCCTTCGGCAAAGACCAGGATGAGCGGTCGCGCCGGTTGCAGACGGTTATGTCGTCCCCATAACGCTTTCCGCTCGCGCATTTCCGGCAGCGCGGCGATCTCTGCCACGCGCGAGGCGAGATGGCGCAATATTGCTCGATCGTGTTGGTTGACCATGGTATATCTCCGCTATGAAGTAATAGTTATCTATTACGCTCTCACCGACAAATCCCTTCCGTGTGACCATCAGACCAACGGCAATGCTGCCGCCACAACGCCTCCGCATTGCTGCGGAGGCGTTGTGGCGCGATTGACTAGCGGTTAGCCGCTCATTGCCTGGTCGTGGTCGCTTTCACCGCGTCCAGCCGTGCGGCATTGCCGACCGATTTGGCGGTGATGAGCAGGGTCAGCACCTGGCCGGAGACCACCGTGCTAGTCGGCACCGGATAGACGACGTAGGTGCGTACCGCGTAGCCGGCAATCGCCGGCGTCGTCCACGACGTGCCGTCGAGCACCTTCGGCGGCGTGAAGCCGGCATCGTAGCAGTAGACTTTCCACGCCGAATCCAGCCCGGTGACGGTCAACTGGAACGTGTCCGCCGACGCGCCCATGTTCAACACCGCGATGGAATAGGCGGTGCCGCTCGCATTGCAGGTGAGCTTAACCGTCTGATTGGTCGCGTCCGCATTGAAGATCCTTTGCCCAACCCAGGCCTTCCCGTCGTAGATCTCCAGGTCCGGCCGATAGCGGGCGACGATCGGCAGCGTCAACGGCAATTCCGCGGTTTGACTGTATTTGTCGCTGACGCGCACGCGGATTTTGCAGGAGGCCTGCAGTAACGCATCCGGTGCGGTCTTTGCGAGCGTCAATTGACTGCCGGCGATGGTGAACAGGCCATTGTCGTCGCTGCCGGTCCCACTCACCAGCGTGTAGGTGAACGGCGCGTTCCCCGACGGTAGCGTGGCTAAGGTACCGATGACCGTCCCGACGGGCGCGTATTCCGTCACCGTGTAGGGATTGAGGGTGATCCCGGTGATCGGCGGCTGCACGGTTTGCCGGGTGGTGATCGCTTTCACGGCATCGAGACGCTGGGCATTCCGCACCGATTTCGCGGTAATGAGCAACGACAGTTGCGCACCGGAGGTGACCGTGGCGCCCGGAAGCACCGACACGAAGTAGGTGCGGGCGGTATTGGGCGCGAGTGAAGGCGTGGTCCAGGACGTGCCGGCCAGCGGCGTGGTTGTGGACGCCGCCAAATCGTAGCAGGCGACGGTCCATGCCGGATCCACCCCGGCGATGGTGAACTGGAAGCTGTCTGCCGACGCTCCCCGATTCAGCACGGCAAAGGAATAGCCGGTGCCGGAGGCGTTGCAAGTCATCAGGCAGGTCTGCCCGGTGCCATCCGCATTATAGATGCCGGCCCCGAGCCAGCTCGTCCCGTTGAAAATGGTCAGGTCGGGACGAGACTGCGGAAGTACGGTAATGGTCATCGGCGCTTCCGCGTATTGCGCATACCGATCGACCACGCGCACGCGGATCGAGCAGGTGGGCTGTTTGAGGGCATCCGGCGCCGTCGTCGCAAGCTTCAACTTGTTCCCGTCAATGGTGAACAGCGCATTATCCGCGCTGCCGGCGCCGTTGACCAGCAGATAGCTGAAGGGGAAATTGCTATCCGGGCTCGCGGTGAAGGTGCCCACCAGGGTGCCGGCGGGGGAGAATTCCGTCACCGTGCTCGGGGACAAATTCACGCCGGTAATGGTCGGCGGGACGGTGATGATAAAAGTCTTCTCCAGATAGTCCCCAAACCGGTCCGTGGTCCGTATGCGAATGCTAAGTGACGATTTTTTATTGTAATCCAATACCACTTTGGTCTTCAGCACATTGCCGTCGATGGTAAACGAGGCATTATCCGTGCTGCCGGTGCCGCTCACCAGCATATACTTGAAGGGGGTGAGTATATTGGGGAGGGTGGCAAAGGTACCGATGGCGGTGCCGATGGGTTGATTGCTTAACGCCATGTTGGCGGACAAGGTGAGCGAGGACAGCATCATTGCCTGGCAGATCACCACGGTATGCACGCTGCCGGCGGCCACGGCCCGTACGCCATACAGCCCATTCGGCACGATGCTCTGGCCAAATTCCGGCGTCATGCCGGTATTGGTTTTCCCGGCCCCCCAGCAGACCACCGTGCCATTGGCTGTCACGGCGACCGAGTGATATTTGCCGGCGGCAATACCACCGGCAGTCAATCCCACTGGTGGAGTACTTTGCCCATGATCATTCGCACCCCAGCCGATGACTTGCCCCGTGCTCGTTAATGCCAGGGTATGATACGCGCCGGCGGCAATCGCCTGTACGCCGGCCAAATTCGACGGCACTGCCCGTTGCCCATAGCTGTTATCGCCCCAGGCGACTACCGTGCCGTTGCCTTTCAGCGCCACGGTATGCTGGGCGCCGGCGGCGATGGCCACCACGCCGCTCAAGCCGGGCAGCACGGTGCATTGCCCGCTGGCATTGCTGCCCCAGCAGAGCACCGTGCCATCGTATTTCAAGGCCACCGTATGCGAATCGCCGGCGGCGATGGCGGCCACCCCGCTCAGGGCGGCGGTGGGCACCGTGCATTCGCCGCTGTGATTATTCCCCCAGGCGACGACTTTGCCGGAGTTCAGCAAGGCGACGGTATGGGTGCCGCCGGCGGCAATCGCCGTGACACCGGACAGTCCGGCGGGCACGTTGGCTTCGCCGTCATTCGTGCCGCCCCAGCACTGCACCGTGCCATCCTGTTTCAGCGCCACGGTGTGGTACCAGCCGCCGGCCACCGTCACCACGGTCGAGATTGCCGTCGCGAAGGAGTATTGCCCGGCGCTATTGTTTCCCCAGGCGAACAAACCGCTGGGAGCGCGGACCGTGACGAGGAAAGCCATGGTGGTAGTATCGCGGCCGCCGCTCACCGTCCCGCCGTTATCCTGTACCGTCACGGTGATCAGCGCCGTGCCAGTGGCATCGGTCACCGGCGTGAACATCAGCGTGCCGGTGGTTGCGGGACTGGTGTAGCTTACCGTCGGAAGCGGAATCAACGCCGGGTTGCTCGACAAGGCAGAAATCGTGACCGTCTGCCCGGCATCATTGGCGTCACCCGGGGTAATGCCGAACAGGGGTATTGACTGCGGTCCGCTGTTTTTATTCACCGCCAGGTATGGGACCTGGGTGATCGTCGGCGGCGTATTCGGGATGACGAAGGTGACATTGATGTGATGACTGGCGGTGACGTTACTCACGGTGTATGTCGTTCCGCCGTATCGTTTCACCGTGCCATCGAGCGTCCAACTTTGCACCTGGTAGCCGGCACTGGGCAAGGCGGTGAAGGTCACGCTGCCGCCGTAGACGATGATCTGCGGTTGATCCGGACTGATGCGACCGTTCGTTCCTGCTGACGGCGTGATGGTAAACTTCAGCGCCTTAAACAGCACGTTGACAGCGTGATTGGCCATCACATTGCTCACGGTATATTTCGTCCCGCCGGTTTGCACATTCACGCCATCCACTTGCCAGACATCCACCGTGTAGCCGGCGTTGGCCGACGCGGTGAAGAGCACGCTCTTGCCGTACGTGGTGGTTTGTGGTGAACTCGGTGTGATGGCGCCGTTCAGCCCGGCAGTGGGGGTAATGGTATAGGCTAACATTGTACACTGTACTTCGACAGCACACGATTTCGTCACATTATTCAGCGTATACTGCGCGCCGCCCATTTGCACAACCACATCATCCACTTGCCAGATATATACCGTGAAACCGGCGTTGGCGGTCGCCGTGAAGGTGATGCTCTTGCCGTAAGCGATGGTTTGTGGCGAACTCGGCGTGATCGTGCTGTGAGCGCCGAAGGAGGGTGTCACGGTAAAAGTTAACGCTGTAAACAGCACCTTGACATTATGCGGTTGCGTTACGTTATTCAGCGTATACTGCGCGCCGCCGGTTTGCGCTTTCACGCCATCCACTTGCCAGACATCCACCGTATAGCCGGCGTTGGCCGTCGCGGTGAAGGTCACGTTCTGGCCGTAAGCGATGGTTTGCGGGGAACTCGGCGAGATTGCACCGTTTGCGTCGGCAGCGGGCGTCACGGTATTGGTTATCACTTTAAACAATACTCGGACAGCACACGGTTTCGTCACATTATTCAGCGTATACTGCGCGCCGCCGGTTTGCGCAGTCACGCCATCCACTTGCCAGACATCTACCGTATAGCCGGCGTTGGCCGTCGCGGTGAAGGTCACGTTCTGAACGTAGGTGATGGTTTGCGCCGTATTCGGACTGATATTTCCGTTCGTGCCTGCCGTCGGCGTGATGAGAAAGGTCAAAAGTTTGAAGGTCACCCGCACGGTATGATTGCCCAGCAAAGAAGCCTTGAACGTGTAAGTGTTGCCGCCATTCTGATTCACTATACCATCCTGATACCAGGTATCTACGGTATAGCCGGCATTTGCCGTGGCCGTGAAGGTGACAGTGTGCCAGGCGAGCACCGTTTGCGGTACACTCGGGGAAATGGTGCCATTCGGTCTCGCGGATGGGGTGGCGATGGCATATTCCGCAAAGGCGACATTGACGGCATGGTCAGCCGTCACCTGGCGCAAGATGAATTGGCTTCCACCGGTCTGTGCCGGGGTACTGGCGTTATCGATAGACCAGCAATCGACCGTGCTACTGGCATCGGCCGTCGCCGTGAAGGTGATATCCTGACCGTAGGTGACTTGCTGCGCAGTGGAAGGCGTGATCGTACCGCTGCCGGTCACCGACGGCGACACGGTGCAGATCCATGGCTTGAAGGTGACTTTATACGCGTCGTTGGCACTGACATTGGTGAGCTTTAACGTGCCGCCGCCGGCTTGACAGGTATAATAAATACCGGCATGCAATACGTACCAGATATCCACGGTATAGCCGGCGTTAGCCACCGCGGTGAAGGTCACGCTTTCGCCACGGTAGACTTTTTGTGGTGAACTGGGGGTGAAAGTCCCATTGGGACCGGCAGTCAGCGTGATGGTATATTGCGGTCGGGACTGGAAATCGACGAAAATGGTGTGATTGGCGGTGATTTTGGTCATCGTATAGGTGCTGCCACCCATCTGGAATGGACCGCTGCCATCGATATACCAGTTACCCGTATAGCCGGCATTCGCCGCCGCGGTAAAGGTCACGCTGCCATTATAGGCCACATGTTGCGGCGTATTCGGCGTAATCGTACCGTTCTGACCGGCAGAGGGGGTAATGGTATAGTTGACCGCGGTGAAGGTGACGTTCAGCGTGCAATTCTCGGTCACTAGTAAGCCATACGCGGTGTATTTGCCCGGGATGGCGGTGCCATTCAGATACCAGGTATCCGTCTGATACCCGGCATCAGGTGTCGCGGAAAACGTCAGTATCTTGCCATCCGTCGCCTGCTGCGGCGTGTTCGGTGTAATGGAGCCATGCGGACCGGCGGTCGGGGTGACCGTGTAGATGGCTTGTGTGAAATCGACGTGTACCTGATGGTTGGCGGTCACGTTGCGCAAGATATATTGCGATCCGCCGGTCTGACACGGCGTTTTACTCCCATCGAGATACCAGCAATTCACCATGAAGCCGGCATTGGCGGTCGCGGTAAAGGTCACACTACCGCTGTTGTTCACCGTCTGCGGGTTATTCGGTGAAATATTCCCCAATATCGTGGCGGACGGCGTCACGGTCCACCCGAGCACCGTCAGTGTGGATGCTTCACACGGCATGGCAGTCGGCACTTCGGTACATCGCCGTGTCGCGGTATTACTGACCGTCGAGACGAACGAAAGGGTGGGATCCAGTTTCGCCTGGAAGGAGACCGATGCGGTGGCGCCGGCGTTCATTGTCCCCAGCGTCCAGGTGAGCGTTGAAGAAGCCGCATTGTAACTGCCACCGCTCCCGGTGACATACACCAGGCCGGTCGGCAAGACATCCGACAGCGTCAGATTCGTGGCCGCTGCCGATCCGGTGTTCTGACAGGCTAACTTATAGGTGACGGTGTCTCCGACATGGGCCTGTGCCGGTGACACGGTATTGGTGAGCGCCAACTGCGGATAGGGTTTGCCGATCGCGAGCAGTTTCCCCTCGCGCAATCCCACATAGATGGTACCGTCCGCGCCAATCGCCGGAGAAGAATCGATATACATGCTTTTGGTGTCAAATTCCCACTTTTTGCTGCCATCCTGATTCACGGCAACCAGCTTTCCGCTCTCCGAACCCAGGTACAAGGTGCCGTCCGACCCGATCGCCGGGGAAGAGGCCAGATAGTGGACATAGGCACTGCCGGTATTGTAGGACCATTTAAAATCCCCGCTTTGTCCATTATAGGCATCCAGCGTCCCATATGCCGTGCTGAAATATACCGTGCCATCCTTACCGATCGCCGGAGCGTTGACATCGCAATTGTATCCATGCGGTGAGTACCACTTGAGTGAGGTATCCCCATTGAGGCCTTGGACAAATTTCGGTCCGGCGAGATAGATCGAGCCATCCGACCCGACGGCGATCGAAGAACACTTCGCGGTCAAACCCAGCTTGGTGTAGACACCCTTTTGCGTGCCATCCGGATTCACCTCATACATATTTCCGTCATCCGAGCCGACCAGAATAACGTCATTCGTGCCGATGGCGGGGGTGCCCAGCGCGCCGGCCGCAAGCGCGATCCATTTTTTCGTGCCGTCCTGATTCACGGCGTAAAGCTTGCCATCGCCCGACCCGATATAAATGGTGCCATCTTTGCCGATCACCGGAGAGGAATAGAGGATGCTGCCTCCGGTGGTGAATGCCCACTTTTTTGTGCCGTTCGGAGTGATGGCGTACAGATTGTGATCATCCGAGCCGACGTAAATGGTGCCGTCCGACCCGATGGCTGGCGACGAATTTACAATCTTCCCTTTCGTCGGAAATGCCCATAATTTCATGCCATCCGGGTTGACGGCATACAGATTATAATCATCCGAGCCGATATAGATGGTGCCGTCCTGCCCGATGGCCGGGGAAGCGGTAATCGTGCCTCCGAGCGTGCAGGACCAGCGCTGATACGGCGTGGCGACACCGGAAAAGGCACTACGCCCGGTATGCTGCGCATCGTGCCGAAACATCCACCAGTCGCCACGTCCGGCGCTCAGCGCCGGCAACGCGAGCAATATCAGGATGAGGATGAGCATATTGCCGCACAGACATCGCATTGGAGTGGTATGCGAACATGACGCAATAATCGGTAGGTGGGTTAACCGTTTCATGTGAATTTAGCCTCCAGTAGTATCGGTGTGTATAGCAACGAAGGGTTGTCTTACCAGGCAAGGTATTCCCCAGTATAACATAATAAGAACAGACGTCAATATCTACGGCTTGCGGATTGCGAGCGTTGCCGAACCGATCAGGGTTTCGGTCTATTCCTACTGCCGATGGCGTTGCAGGGAGGAGAATAGTTGCAGAGGAGATCTGGGTTCGCGTAGCCGATGGTTCGTCTGAACCTTGATGGAAAGGATGGAAGGATGGACTTGATCAATGATCCGGCTGGTGGCCATGCCCGGAAAGACGTGGCAAACTGGGACAATTTGACGGCAGACAACGCTTTCTTTATATCCTGGTGAGCGCAGTTTTACATTGATATACTACGCAATCACGCCGGCGCTACCGGACTTGCGCATGGGAATCGATGCCGTCGGTCGGCGTGGTTTTTCCTCATCCCCCCGTGGTGGCTATGCACAACCACGCGCCACGGCGGGCGCGGTCTACCGAGGTTTCGATCACCTTGCGCAAATCCGGTTCCATCTAAGTTTTTCTGTGCTATCCGTTTGCTATAATCCGGTTCCCGATACGCCGTTTTGAATGATCACCGGCGGATCGGAAAGCCCGACGGTGCGGCGACGGGCGGTCTCGGCATGGACGAAATCGAGCAGACCGGGGACGGCGTGCGGGGCGGGGACATGATTGCTGAAGGCTTTCTGGAAGACCGGCCAAAATTGGTCGATCTTGTGCGAAAGATCGAAAACCATCACCCCTTGCGTGGAGGCCGCCGCGGCTTGCAGCGCGCGCGCCAGGCCATCCGGATTGCCGTAGAACTGATCGAGCGAGATGCCGGCATAGACCCAGGCGTCGCTGTTCACGCAGCGATTGGATAACTGGCCGGCGGCTTCGATGGTGGCGCCCGGCGACACGCCGCTGGCGGCGGCATCGGCCACCGTGGCGTGCGGGTAATAGCACCCGGTGGTAACCCAATCGAGCAGGCCCGCGTAGCCGGTTTTGCGGTAGGCGTCGGTCAATAGCCGGAAACCGGCCTGGAAGTCATCCGCCGCCCAGTTGGAGCCGAAGTTGAAATAGTCGCCATACCACGATCCCACATAGACGCTGACCGTCGCGGTGGGACGAATCCCTTTCACGGTATCCACCGCGCGTGCCAGCCAGTTGCGAATGGTGAGCGAGCGCCAGAGCAGCCATTGCTCGTAAAACGGGCCCGGCAGCAACCGGCGCGAGAGAGAGGGGAAGGAGACATCCGGACGGAGCACATCATACGGCCAGCGCAATTGCTGGCCGACGTAGGCTTCGAACGCCTTGTGCGTCTCCTCGCTGAAATCGGCGTTGATGCCGGCATAACGCATGCGGTCATCAAAGATTACCCCATCGACGGGATATTTCGTCACCAACTCCGTTAAGATATTCAGCATGCGCTGCTGCACCTGCGGATTATTCGGGTTCGTCCACAACGGTACGCCGCTGACGGAGGACAGCGCGGACGGCACGAAGGCCGGCGAGGCGTCGATCATCAACGTCGTCCCCAGCGTCGCGGTGTCGCGCAGAAACTCACCAGCTTCCCCTTCCGCCGCCAGCACGCAGCCATCTTTCGGCACCGGCAGCGTCTTATTCTGCACCTCCGCCCCCAAGGCCACCGCCACGACCTTGCGCACCCCGTCCACCACTGCCACCACCGTCGCCGGGGTCACGGGAAGATCGCTCAGATTCATCGCCACCGTCACCGCGTCATCCGGCAGGGTGGTGACGGATTTGTTCTGCAGCCGCATCACCATGCCTTTGGCGCCGATAAGCACCGGCTCCGGCTCCAGCAGCGTCGATTGCCATTCCGGGTGCATGAATCCCGGTCCCTTGATTGCCAGCCGGTGCCCTTCGGAGAACACATTCAAGCTGGTGATCACGCTCAATCCCGCCGCATGCCCATCCTTCAGCATTTCGGCCAACGGGTCGAAATCCGCCGGCAACTGGGCATTGCGCCACTCGGTCATTCTCGGCGCGTAGGCGCTCGGGTAGAGCGTAAGGCCGGGAATCGGTTTCACATCCAGCACCACGGTGTTGAAACCGACGGATTTTACCTGGGTCACCAGCGCCTGAATCTTTTCCGCCGTATTCAACTTATCGATATTCGCCAACCCGTCAATCCATAAGACGCGCCCCTGCGCGCCGCGCGTGCGGGCCACCACTTGCGCCACCCCGATACTGTTGTGTTCTTCATCCAGCGGCGACGACGGCAAATCGGGATACGGCACATACGCGGACGGAGACGAGGGGGCCGGCAGCACCAGCGGCTGATACATTTCCTTCACTTTACTCTCCGCCGTCCCATTCGCCAGCACCGGCAGCAACATCGACAGGCAGATCAACACGACACACGTACGAACGAACATCAGTCCTCCAATGAAATGATAACTCATCTTAACGCATAGAAGGATAACGGGTGATGGGGAGAATGTCTAGTGTGGGAGTAGAGGAGTGGAGTGGTAAAGTGGTCGAGTGGTGTGGTAGTGGAGTAGTGGAGTAGTGGAGTAGTGGAGTAGTAGAGTAGTAGAGTAGTAGAGTAGTAGTTTTTTATAATCGTTCAAGCCTTCTGGCGCGCGAGCGTCCTCGCGAGCATGTCCGGCACCCCTGGCGATATCGTCCCACCCTGGTTCGGGCTTTGCGAAAAGTGGTCTACGAAGTAATATAGGGGCATGGAAATGACTTACTCGTATTCCCACACGCCGTTGGGGAGAAAATCCTTGATGGCTGGAATTCGTTATTGGTTGCTGCTGTTGGCTTTCGTGCTGGCAGGGGTGCTGCCCGCCTATGCGGCGGCGCCGGTGGGATTGCCGAATTTTCACCTGGTGGCGCCGGGAATCTATCGCGGGGCGGCGCCCACCGCGGCGGGATTATCGACGCTGAAGACGATGGGGATTCATACCATCATCGACCTGCGCATCTCTCCCAAACTGGTGAAGCAGGAGAAAGCGCGCGCACAGGCGCTGGGCTTTACCTGGTTGAACCTGCCGATGGGCAGCGAGCCGCCCACACAGAAACAGGTGGATACGCTGCTCGCGGTACTGACCAAGGCGCCGAAAGAATCGGTCTTCGTCCACTGCCAGCACGGCGCGGACCGCACGGGGTGCATGATCGGGATTTATCGCGTGGTGGTGCAAAAGTGGTCGTTCGCGCAGGCGTGGCCGGAGATGCGCCGTTATGGCTTCAATCCCCGCTGGAGCAAACTTACCGCGGCGGTGAAGTCACGGGAGAGCAACCATGCAACTTCCCCTAAAACTTAGAAGGTTAAATAGATGATTTCTTCCTGTAAACGGATCGCCACTACACTGCCGTTGATCTTCTGCCTGCTGATTGCTAACCCGGTATTCGCCCGGCTTATTAATCCTTACAATTTCAAACGGATAGCGAAGGAGGCGGATCTGCTGGTGACCGGCGAGGTGGTGAAGACGGCGGCAGTGAAACAGATACCCGCGAAGCAAACGCGGTGGAACTTAACGCTGACGCGCATGCAGGCCGAGATCAAGGTGTGGCGGGTGGGATCTGCTGTACCGGCCACTGCGCCGGCGCCCGTAACAGGCAAGACGATCACACTGGCTTACGACGTGCCGGCTTCCAGCACACAGATGATGCTTGAAGCTCCTGACTTTCCGCACCTGGTCTCCGGTGATGTGTATGTCTTCCCCTTGCGAAAAGCCGCGAAGGAAAAACAGGCCGCCTGGCAGTTGATCAGCGAGGAAGATCTCGGGATGCTGGTACCCGCGATCATAACACCGTTCGTTGGGCAATATGCCGGCAGCAAGCAGGATTTTCTCGTCGCGGAACTGGCCAATGCTTTCGCGAAAGGCAGTTATCCTCAAATCCATCGGGCCGGCCTGTATGGCGCCCGCTATCTCAACGATCCTGCTACGGCAGACGCCATTCGCCGGCAAGTCGAGGCGATGATACACAACGACCTGGCCCGCTGGTTGCAGATAATCGTGGCCACCTACAGCGCTACCGGGATGCCACGTCCGACTATTGCTGAATTGGCACAAGGCAAAAATCCAGGCTATTTCACCTTTCTCACCCTGGTGCAGGCGGCACTGGCACACCTCGACCCATGGCACCGGGACGAGCAGTTGATCGCCGTCGCGTTGGAGCATGCCACCACGAATCCGGGAGGAACTAAAGGGATGCTGGCGCAGAACTACCCGCGCCATCCGACCACTATCAAGCTGCTCACCGAGATGTTGAACAAGGATTCCTGCGGGGCTCTGGGGATTGCCGCCTCCCTCATCAGAGAAAAGAATCACCCACTACTATCCATAGCAATGCTTGCCGCGTTACGACAGCTCAAACGACCAGAACAGGCGCACGGCGATTATGCGGCCGCCTGCACGCTGATCAGGGATTTTGGCGACGCGAAAGCGTTTTCGATACTGCTCGCTGAGATTGCCGGCGCAAAGAAGTCGGACTTCGCGCGATATCGGTTGCTCTGGTCCTACTGCGCCTATTCCGGCAGTTCGCGGACTGTGGCGATCTGCCGCCTATATCTCGATGACCAGCGTGAATACACGGAATATGAGCGCTTTTGCGACGTGGCAGTCGATGAATTACAACGGGTGACCCGTGCCGATTTCGGCGTGAAGACCCGTGCCAACAGGGCCGAACGCGACGCCGCAATCACAAAGGCAGAGAAGTGGTTAAAGAAAAATGGGAACGGTTGATCGGATGTTTAAAACAGAAACGGAACCGCAGATTACCCGGATGACGCTGATTCATCCATAAGTAAATCTGCGTCATCCGCGCAATCTGCGGCTCCGTTTCCCGAACGTTTCGTCCAAACAGCCTCTAAGCTCCGGCCAGCGCTTTAATGATCGACTGCTGGGCGGCGACGACGCCGGCGGCGGGATCGCATTTGAAGCCCAATTCGAGCAATACGCTGCCCAGCACGCCGAGGGCGGCGTAGGCATCGGTATCATCGACGTAACCGAGATGACCGATGCGGAAGACGGTCGGTTTCAGCGCGTCCTGTCCGGTGGCAAACACCACGCCGTATTTTTGCAGCGCCAGCTTGCGGATGGGATCAGGGCCGATGCCTTCCGGCGCGATGATGGCGGTGATCACCGGGCTGGCGATGGCGTCATCCTCCACGAGCAATTGCAATCCCAGCGCCTTCGCGCCGGCGCGCACGGCATTGCGCAAGCGCAGATGGCGGGCCTGGAAGTTGTCCATGCCTTCCTGCAGCATCAGCCGCAGTCCCTGCTGCATGCCGTTGAAGAGCGGGATGGCCGGTGTCCACGGGGTTTGCCCCTGATCGAGGAACTTTTTCGCGTCCGGGATGCTGAAATAGAATTTCGGCATCTTCGCTTCCGCGGCGGCGGCCATCGCGCGCGCGCTGAAGGAGATGAAGGCGAGGCCGGGCGGACACATGAAGGCTTTCTGCGAGCCGGCGCACACCACGTCGAGTTGTAAGCCATCGACATCCAGCGGAATCGCGCCCATCCCCGAGACGGCATCGACCAGCAGCAGCGCGCCGTGCGCATGCACCACTTCGGCAATCGCCGGCATCGGGTTGAAGACGCCGGTCGAGGTTTCATTGAACTGCACCAGCACGGCTTTGATCGCCTTGGCGGTGTCGGCCTGCAGCCGCGCGCGCACTTCCGCCACGTCGACCGCGGTCCCGAGCGGGAAATCCACCTTCTCGACCTGCGCCCCAAAGGCGGCGGCGATCTTGGCCCAACGGTTACCGAAGTTGCCGATGCTCAGCGACAGCACTTTATCGCCGGGAGAGAGCGTGTTCACAATTGCCGCTTCCAACGAACCGGTACCGGAAGAGGTCAGGATAAAGACGTCGTTTTGCGTGCGATAGACCTTCTTCAGGTTCTCCGATACCTCGGCAAAGACGGCTTTGAACTGCGGACCCCGATGGTTCACCATCGGTTTCGCGTGCGCCAACAGCACCGAAGCCGGACAGGGCGTCGGGCCGGGGATCATCAACAGTTGTTTTTCGTCCATGGTGCGCTCCTTTATAATATGTATTATCGTAACGCTCGGTGCCACCCGCGAAACCGAGCAAGGCTAGCCGGTCATGGTATTATGCGGGTTGACGAAACGGTCTGTCAACTGGGAGGGCGGTCGTCGCTGACCGCCTGCGCGGCGAGATCAGCGCCTTTCCATGACAATCACCCCATTTTTGACGGTTAGTCATGCGCGGTTTATACTACGGTCAACGTCAAGCATGAGTGAGAATATTGGTGGCGCAAACAAAACCTCCTTGCGATTTGGTGCGGGATTTTCCGTTTTTCACCGGCCTGGACGAGCAGACGTATACCGAACTGCTCGCGGTCAGCCGCATCCGCCACTATGCAAAAGGCGAACCGCTGTTTCTGGAAGGCGAACCGAGCAAGGGGTTGTTCCTGATGCAGACCGGCGTGGTGAAGATCTATAAACTCTCCGAAAGCGGTCGCGAACAGATTCTCACGCTGCAGCGACCGGGCGATTCGGTGGCGGAGTTGCCGCTGTTCGATGGCGGAACCTATCCCGCCTCCGCGGCCGCGATGGAAGACGCCACCGTGCTGTTTATCCCCGCGACGACCTTTCATGCGCTGCTGGAGCGCCATCCGAAACTGTCGCACGCAATCATCGTGGCGCTGGCCCAGCGCATGCGCAAATTGGTCGCCCTGGTCGAAGACCTTTCCTTGCGGCAAGTGCGCCAACGGCTGGTGCGGCTGCTGCTGGATGAAGCACAAGGCAAACGACAATTCCAACTCACCTTCACGAATGAAGAACTGGCGGCACGGCTCGGTTCCGTGCGCGATGTCATTTCCCGCACTCTCAGCGGTTTGCAGACCGATGGACTGCTCCGTCTGGAGGGGCGCCGGGTGGAACTGCTCGATCCGCGCGGTCTCGCGGAAGAAGCCGGGTAAAGGTAGCATACAAATGGACAATGGCAACGGACCCGAACGGCTGCATGCGCCGTGGCGCATGGCATATGTCACGCAGATTGGGAACACCAACTGCGGCTGCGTCTTTTGCGATAAGCCGCGCCAAAATCAGGATGCGGAAAACCTGATCATCTTTCGCGGCGAGCATAATTTCATCATTCTCAACGCCTTCCCCTACAATAACGGCCACCTGATGGTGATTCCCTATCGCCATACGGCGGAGTTGACGGAGTTGCCGGGAGAGACACTGCAGGAGATGATGCGCCTGGTTTCGCTGGCGATAGCCGCGTTGCGGCGGGCGATGTCGCCGGACGGCTTCAACCTGGGGATGAATCTGGGCCGCGTGGCCGGCGCGGGCATCGCGGAACATCTGCACATGCACGTCGTGCCGCGCTGGAACGGCGACACAAACTTCATGCCGGTCCTCGGCAACACCCGCGTGCTTCCCGAATCGCTCCAATGCACCTGGGCCAAAGTTCACGCGGCATTCCTGGAAATATTGGCCGAAGCGTAAAAGTAGCGACAACGCCTTGGGGGCAACCGAGAGGGACAGTTCCCTGGAGAGCAGTGTGCCACCGTTTGGAAGGGTGTGAGCGCAGCGAGCCCCGCTGGGTTTTCCTATCACCAGCGGGGCTCGCTGCGCTCACACCCTTCCAAACGGGCACACCCTTCTAAACACTTCATGTCCGGCTCATCAAAAGACTAAGTCCCCCTGGCGCGCGAGCGTCCCCGCGCGCCAGGGGCCTGAACGCTTACTCAAAAGTACTTTTTCATGGCAGGCGGGTTTGGTTGCTCTGCGCTCGGTTGCGGGGGCGGTGGTGTCTTCAATTGCGCCATCACGCGCTGGAACTCCGCCTGGGGACGTCCGGTGAATTGGTAGACCAGCGGAAGTTTTTCGCATAGCGTTTTGAAGTCATCCGGCCCTTGATCGCGCAGTTGCAGTCCCTGATCGATCCCCTTCTCAATGTTGCCCATCATGAATAAGTCGATGGCATACATTAGCCGATCGAACGGCATCAAGGCCAACCCCATCGACTCTGCCGTCGCATAGTTATTCACAACTTGCTGAATCATCGGGGGGATGATCTTGCGCTTCTTTTCCAGATCGGCGGCCGGGTTGGTCGAATACTGTTTCTGCTCGATGATCTGCACCTTGAGTTGCATGTCATGCGCGATTTTCGCGTAGACTTCCCTGAAGGTTGGGTCGAGGGTTTTCGCGATTTCGAGATCTTTGAGCGCCGCGTTGATCCGATCCCCATACTGCGACTGTTCCAATTCCGCCTCTTCCTTCTTGCCGGCTTTCAGCAAATCCTCATGCCGCTTGGCATGCAGTTGACCTTCCTGCAAATGCAACTCGCTCTGGATCACCCGGACTTCCGAGCTGTGGGGTTCGTAGCGTAACAGTTTGTCGATCAGTACTTCGCCGCGCTTCAACGCGTCCGGCGTCCCCGCCGCCGCGTATTCCATGATCATATAGCGCAGCATCAACGGGTCGCGATCCATCAAGCGGATGCCTTCTTCACCGGCCTCGAACATTTTGCTCCGCGCCTTTTCCTTCGCATCCGCATCACTGATGACATCTTTCTCAATTTTATACCCCATGCAGAGAATCTCAAAGGCCACGTTATCGCGTGCCAGCGACATGTTGATCCCCTGCTGAACCGTTTTCACCGCTTCGTCGAGTTGCCGGTATCCATCGGTCGGATTTTTCTGCATATTCGCATTGGTCGCCGCCAGGGCATTGGCAGCCATCTGGGTATCGACGGAGGAGATGAATTGCGTTAAAAATACCACGGACGTAACCACCGCCAGCGAGACACTGACGAAGTTCCAGAGCGAAGCGGTTCGCCAGGACATCGTCTCCTGGTTTTTCTCCGTGGAGCGCGGAAAAAATTTGCGTTCCTGCGCGGTGAATCCCGCCAGCAGGCTCACACAGATCCAGTATTCCGCCTGCGTGGCGGCATTATCGAAGGAAAACATGTTGGTGACGTAATAGGCCACCATGACGCCGATCAACCCAATCGCCATCCAGATTTGCCAGGGAGAGTTGCGACGGGCGGTAAAACCGAGATAAAAGATCAGCACCGTCAATAGTAAGAACGGAATCAACCCGAGCAACCCGGTTTCGCCAGCAGTCTGGATGAAGACATTATGCGGATAGGCGGTGCTGTAGCCGCGATTCAAGGGCAGTCCGGATTCATAGACCAGACTGTAGGGACGATATTGCGGGAAGAGCGCCTTCAGATTGCCCACGCCGGCGCCTTGAATGGGGTTGGCGCGGAACATCGCGTAGGCGGTTTGCATGTAAATTTGGCGCGTTTTGATGGTATCGTTGTCGAAATTGGTAATGCTGTGCACGCGCTCGATAATCTGCTTGTTGGTGGCACCGATGGCGATGATGGCCACCAGGGTGGCGACCGTCCCCCACAGGGCGGCGCGCGAGACATGGATGCCCGTGCGCGCCACTTGCCAGAGGGAGAGCAGCGCCACGACAACCACCGCGGCCGCCAGGCCGATCCACGCCGCGCGGGACATGGTGAGCAGCATGGCTAAAAAGATCAAGGCGGTGCTGCCCAGCGTGGCTATCCGCTGCAGTTGGTGCTTGGTCGCCATCGCCAGCCCGAAACCGAGCGGAACGAGCAAGCAGAAATAAGTCGCGGTGAACATCGGGTTCCCCAGCGTGGAGACCATGCGCAGATTGGTCGAGACATTCGGATCGTCGAAGTTCGGATTCAATCCCAGGTTGCAATACCGGTCAATAAAACCGATAATCGCCACCACCCCACCGGTGTAAATCATCAGCGCGATGGCGCGCTCCATCTCTTCCGGCGTGCGAATGAACTCCTTCACCCCAAAATACAGGCAGACGTTGGCCCAGATCAAAATCAGCCCATCCTGGGACCAGACCGGGCCGAAGAAGGAGACGCGCGGATAGGCGCCGGCCAGGCTCGACAGCACGCACCCAAGCAGGAACAGCAGCACATAGGCATCGAGGAAATGCCAGCGCAGCACAATCTGACGCCGCATCGACCACGCTTTGATGATCAACGCCGCTAAGATACCGGTCCCCAACACCAGCAACAACCGGCGTGGCGTATCGAGCGAGTTATAGAAGACTTTGGTGGGGGGAAAGCTGGCAAAGGGAAACAGGATCAGCAGCAAATAGAGGATATACTGACCCCAGCGCTGCAACACCGGCGGCATCGCCGAGGGCTGCTGGTCTTTGCGCGTTTGGGCGGCATCGGATGAACGTGATGTTAATGGCGTAGGCATAAGCTTACCTTTTCTACAGGAGCAAACGGTTCCCTTTTTTATACCGGGGACCGCGGTCATGCTGACCGGCTCGGGTGATACCGGTCAGCATGACCGCGGTCCCTGGGTGTATTAGTTCCCGATTTTCTCAGTGCTCACACCCACCGCGAACGATAAGACACTGTTTTCGTAACCATTCCGTCCCCCTGGCGCGCGAGCGTCCTCGCGAGCACTCTGGTTTCGAGACGACCATCCATAGTCTACTCAATAACCGAGTGCTCGCGGGGACGCTCGCGCGCCAGGGTAGCCTGAATGGTTACAAAACAGGTTCGACGGTGAGAAAGACGGGCACGCTAACCCCACCAGCGACATCGACGCTCGTGGCGCCATGGACCGCCAACTGGGCAGACGGGCCGCCATCCAGGTTCAGTGCCTCCCGGCAGTTCAATTGCCGGCGCAGACATTCCGCCCAACACGGAAAAGAGATCAGCCCATCAGCGACAGTCAGGATCACCCGACCGCGGGCATCCAATCCCACCGCGGCCCGGCGCGCCGCGGGCAACGGTTTGAAGGTCTGCACGCGTCCCTGCACCACCAGCCGCGGCGCGCATTGCACGGCCTGCGTCACCTCATCCGTCGCGACACCCTCACTGCCGATCAACTCCGGTTGCCGGTGGCGAAGGCGAAAATATCCCCACGGACCGTAACTGCCGGCTTTTTGATACATTGGGCACAGGTGATGGCCGTCCGCGATCACCAATCCGATCGGGGACAGGTTTTCGCCGGCGAAAAAGGACGCGTTGATTACCGCTCCCACCGGCGGGCAGACCATCGCGGCGCTCGCGCCCGCGCCGTGCGTGGGCGCGAACTCATCGACGACCCGGATGCGGCAGCGGGCGGGATCGGCGCGCACCGCGGTCACCGTTGCCGGCGGCGCGAAATAGCCCTGCCGCATCACGCACACCTCGATCCCCGGCGCCGTCTCCTGCCACGGCGCCGTCACCTGCCACCCGGTTCCCCGCCAGAACCACGCCACCCCCGCCACGAAGGCAACGGCCAGTAAGATGATAACCAGCCGGCGAAAATTGGTAGGCGAAAACATGGCCTATTATCGGCTGGAAAGGAAATATTCGTCCAGTCGCGGAGCATCGCGAGATGCAATAGGGTCAACGCAAAGTCTACGGCGTGGCCCCCATCCCCAACCCTTCCCCCGCTGCGGCAGGGGAAGGGTTGGGGATGGGGGCCACGCGCCTTCCGGAACATTTTCGTAGAACCTTGCCAGGTGGTTGGGAGATATGGGATGCGGGATGCAGGATATCGGATGCAATATAGAGAATTTGCTTTACGTCCGATCGGTTTGAAGGAGATTTCAATGGCTATCCCTCGTCCGGAATACCCGCGGCCGCAGTGGGTGCGCGCGGAGTGGTTGAATCTGAATGGCCCGTGGGAATTCGAGATGGATCAGGGACGCAGTGGGCGCGAGCGCGGGTTGCCGGTCGCCACCCGGCTCGCGGGCGTGATTACCGTTCCCTTCTGCCCGGAGAGCGTGCTGTCCGGTGTCGGCTATACCGACTTTATCGCCGGCGTGTGGTATCGCCGGACGGTGACGCTGCCGGACGCCTGGGCGGGCAAACGCGTGCTATTGCACTTTGGCGCGGTGGATTATGATACCGAAGTCTGGGTGAATGGGCAGCGCGTGGGCACGCATCGGGGCGGCTATGCGTCCTTCACGCTGGAGATCACCGCCGCGCTGCAGCCGGGAGAGAATGTCATCACCGTCTGCGCCGAAGACGACACCCGCTCACCGCTGCAACCGACCGGCAAGCAGTCGAACCAATATGCTTCCTACGGCTGTTCCTACACCCGCACCACCGGCATCTGGCAAACCGTCTGGCTGGAAGCGGTGCCGGCAGCTTTCCTCGAACGCCCGAAGATCACCCCGGACCCCGCCAATGGCGCCGTGTTGCTGGAAGTGCCGTTCACCGGCGTCGCCGCGGCCGTGTCGATGCATGCCGTTGCCAGCTTGGATGGGCAGGTGGTCGGCGAAGCGCGGGTGCAGCCACACGGCAACACCTTCCGCACGCAACTCTCCCTTTCCACCGTGCGCTGCTGGGAGCCGGGAGCCCCGATCCTCTACGATCTCACGCTGGAGTTGGTCACCCCCGACGGTGTGATCGACCGCGTGGAGAGTTACTTCGGCCTGCGCGCATTGACCATCGCGCCGCCGGCGATATTGCTGAATGGCCGGCCGGTCTTCCAACGCTTGATCCTCGATCAGGGTTTTTATCCCGATGGCATCTACACCGCCCCCACGGATGAGGAATTGCGGCGGGATATCGAGCGCGCGCAGGCGATGGGCTTCAACGGCGCCCGTTTGCATCAGAAAGTCTTCGAGGAGCGCTTCCTCTATTGGGCGGATAAACTTGGGTATCTGGTCTGGGGCGAGATGGCAAGCTGGGGATTGGATGTCGCCAATCCGTTGGCGCTGGAGCGCTTTCAGACGGAGTGGCTGGAAATCCTGGTGCGCGATTTCAACCATCCCAGCATCGTCGGTTGGTGCCCATTCAACGAGACCTACGGCTGGCAAAATCCGCAGGTGCTGCGCCAGACCTACCTGGTGACCAAGGCCATCGATGCCACCCGTCCGGTCATCGATACCAGCGGTTATGTCCATGTCATCACCGATGTCTACGACGTGCACGATTACGATCAAAATCCGGAGACGTTCGCCGCACGGTATGCTCCCTTCGCCGCCGGGGAGGAACCCTTTCGCAATCAACCGACCCAGGAAGCGCCCTACGGCGGCGAACCCTACTTCGTCAGCGAATACGGGGGCATCTGGTGGAATCCCGGACAGGGGGATGAGAAAGCCTGGGGTTACGGTGATCGCCCACGCAGCGCGGAGGAGTTCATCGCCCGGTATCGCGCCTTGACCGAAGCCCTGCTGCGCCATCCCCGCATGTGCGCGCTGTGTTACACCCAGTTGACCGATGTCGAGCAGGAAGTCAACGGTCTATATACCTACGACCGCCGGCCAAAGTTCGATCCGGCAGTGATTTACGCCATCACCGCGCAGGTTGCCGAGATTGAGAGAACGCCGGTGTTGTAATTGGGAGTGTGGGAGTGTGGGAGTGGAATCTACGTCAGTATCGCCTCGTAGGTCACCGCCCCGCACGCCGGGGTCTCGGCCACCCGTGCCCACAACTTGGCGTATGCCTGGGCCGTGCCCGGAACTTTATCGTGCAGACTCCGATCCTGACAGGCACGGATCACCCAGCAGGCATAAATGCCGGGAGGCGGTAAGGCTGATGCAAGGTTTCTTACCACTCAATCCCGGCTCCGCCGGGTCGGGAACTTCCAAACAAAGCTAATCTTTCAGCCCGAGCCGTATTTGGACTGGCGGGTATTGCTAACTGAACTGTATTTCGACAGCGAAACCGGCTTGTGCTACCATATCCACAGCACCTGGAGACTGCGTTTTCAGGCCACTCTTTTCAGGGAGTTTATGCCATGATGTCCACTCTGCGTGCGCTCTGCCTGGGCGGGTTACTCTTTGTCGCCATGTGCCTGTGCCAGGCGGCGGTGAAATTGCCGGCCGTGCTGGCCAGCCATATGGTGTTGCAGCAGCAGACCGCCGTGCCGATCTGGGGCACCGCGAGCCCCAACGAAGCGGTGACGGTAAAGTTCCGCACCCAGGAGAAAAAGGCCATTGCAGATGACAAGGGCAACTGGATGGTCAAACTCGACCCGCTGCAAGCCGGCGGGCCGGATGAATTGACGGTCACCGGCGCCAATGCCATTACGCTCACCGATGTGCTGGTCGGCGAAGTCTGGGTCGGCTCCGGGCAGTCCAATATGGCCATGGGCGTGATTTATTACACTAAAAATGATGAAGTTCTGGCGAAAATGCAAGCGGCCGGACCGTATCCCCGCTTGCGGTTGGGCACCGCGCGCGGCTGGCAGGAAACGACCCCGGTGACCTGCAACGGCTATTCCGCCTTGCTCTTTGCCTTCGGCGTGCAGTTGCAGCAAAAGCTGGATGTTCCCGTCGGTCTTTTGCTAGGTGCGGTCGGCGGCACGCCGTCCGGCTACTGGCTGAGTGAGGAAGCCTACCGGTCGGATGCCGCGTGCACGGAGGTCGTTCAGGCCTACGCAAAAGCGCATCCATACGATCAGGCGGCGGAAGACGCGACATATCAGGCGGCGATGGAGAAATATACCCCGGAGGAAGCCGAGTGGGACAAACTGACGGCGGACGAGAAGAAGATCAAACCCGCGCCGCGCCGCCCTGTCCATTTAGTGAAGCCGGGAGAGAGTTCCGGGAAGATCGGCAATTTATATCACGCGTATATCCGTCCCCTGCAGCCCTTCGCCATCGGCGGGGTGTTGTGGGATCAAGGGGAAAGCGGCACGGATATCGTCGGCGTCGATCAATACACGATGATGGGGGCACTGATTCGCGGCTGGCGCAAGGACTGGGGGCAGGGAGATTTCCCCTTCATCTTCATCCAGAAACCCAGCGGCGGCGGCAGCGCATTCGATCCCACCGATCCGGTGGGATCCCAGGCGCAGAAATTCTCCCCGCTGCCCCTCGTCGTGCCTAAAGATGGCGACGTCCGTGAGACACATATCCGCATCATGACTTATCCGAACACCGGCATGGTCATCAGCAGCGACCTGGGTACGGGAACACATCCCACCAACAAATCAGGTTATGGCACGCGGGCCGCTCGCGTCGCGCTGGGCATGGTCTATGGCCACAAGGTCGAATATTACGGCCCGCTTTTCGCGAAGCAGACGGTCGAGGACGGCAAGATCCGCATCGCCTTCACCCACTGCGGCCAGGGGCTGGCCATCCCCGCCGGGCAGGAGAAGCTCCAGGGTTTCGCCATCGCCGGTGAGAATAAGACCTTCGTCTGGGCCGATGCCGTCATCGAGGGCACCACCGTGGTGGTCTCCCATCCCACCGTGCCCCAACCGCGCTACGTCCGCTACGCCTGGGCCTACAACGCCCCGTGGGCAAATTTGTTCAACAAAGACGGCCTGCCCGCCATTCCGTTCCGCACGGATAAATAGCGATGATCCGAACTGATCCGATCATAGCCCCTGGGACCGCGGACATCCTGTCCGCCTCGTGAAGGTATTGAGGATCGGATTAGTTCACGAAGGGTTCAGATATGGACAATCAGCCGCGACAAAATGCACGCTATCCTCACGAGGTTGAAACGCAACCATATCGCCATCCCCTGGCGATTGAGTGGCGCTGGATTGTGCGCGGTATCATTTTCCTTGCGCTGCTGGTGTTATTGATGAAGTGTGTTTTTTAACCTGGTGTTTACGTTAGCGCACCACGCCAACAGCCCTATTCTTCCCGCCCCATCGCCAGCAACAACCCATGAATAATACTCCACGGGTGCGGGGGATCGCCGGGGATATAGGCGGCGATGGGCAGGGAGTCGGGGACGCCGTTGGCTTCCGTGTAACCGCCGCGGAAGAGACCGCCGCTGATGGCGCAGGCGCCGACGGCGATCACCAGCCGTGGTTCGGCCATGGCGTCGTAACAGCGGAGCAGGGCTTCGCGCATGCCGCGGGCAACCGGACCGGTCACCAGCAGCGCATCGGCGAAGCGCGGGGAGGCGACGAAATGGATGCCGAAGCGCGCCACGTCGAACTGGGCATTCGTGCCGGCAATGACTTCCAGATCGCTGGCGTTGTCTCCCGTCGCGACTTCGCGCACATGCAGTGAACGGCGAAAGATCGGTGAGACGGGCGCTGTGCCGATCACCGTGCCGGGACGATTACTGAGGCGCAAACCGGCGCGCGTGCGAACCGCCGTCCGCGTGGAACGATCTTCCGCCAGCGTGCCCGCCGGACAATACTGAATGCAGCGTTGGCAACCGATGCATAATCCCCGGTCTAACTCGACCACCCGGCCTTGCGCGTCTTCACGCAGGGAAATCGCCTGCGTCGGGCAATTGGCGGCACAGCGCCCACAGCCGCTGCATGGGGTCGCTGTCACTGTGGGCAGGCCAGTGGCCTCCGCGGGTAGATCGGGGAATAGCTCCATCAGTGTTTGCGTGCCGGTACGGGCAATCGCCAGGAACGGGTTGCGCATGGTGTCCTCTCATAGATCATTGCCGCTATACGACAGGTTGAAGCTCTTATTGCAGAGCGGAAAGTCGGCGACCAGGTTGCCGCGAATGGCAATGGCCAGCCCGGTCCAGTTGTTGAAGCTTGGGTCTTTGATGGCGTAGCGGGCGATGGCGCCGTCGGCATCGGTGGTCACCCAGTGGATCAGTTCTCCCCGCCAGGCTTCGACGATGCCCACCCCCACCCCGTTGGCCGGCAGCGCGTCGGGGAGATCGACGGTGATGGGAGAAGCCGGCAGGTTCTCCAGCGTGCGGGTGAGGATCGCCACGCTGGAGGCAATCTCTTCCGCCTTCATCCGCGCGCGCGCCAGCACGTCGCCTTCTTCCCGGCGCGCGACCACCGGCAAAGCTTCCCCGTCGGCGACAAAATGAGTATGTCCCAGAAAAAGTTGAAACTTTTTTCCGGTGACTCTCTAACTGAATAGTAATCCTACGCCGCCCGTTGTGTCAAGCGGTCGCAAACCGGAATGTCCGATGAAGTAGTCGATGGT
>Ga0118677_10003054_pt1 | contig 32476 bp, 28 predicted proteins | sample AliMusrvi5mmetaG_FD_86154 | JGI IMG/M metagenome (GOLD analysis project Ga0118677, IMG submission 86154) | reverse complement strand
CTCCACATCCGCCTGTGCCTCCAGCCCAAACTTCATCTTCGAAGTCGCTACGCCAGCGCCGGAATAGAACCGGTGATAGAAAACCACCCTCGGACAATAAGCCCATTGCTTGAGGTCGCCAATGTTGATCAATTCCGAAGCCATCTTACTCGTCCTTCTCAATCTCGATGATCTTCAACATCGACCCAACCGGCTGGCGCTTGGCCTTGCCATCCGCCGCTGCCTTCAACTCGTCGGCGTCCACGCGGTACTGGTCCAACACCCACATCTCCCGCAACGCATCCTCCATCACGGGCACTATCCGCACCCGCGCCGATTTCGACCCGATCAACGATTCAATTCGCAGGCAAAGCTCCTGCCGCCGGTTCCGGTTGATCTTGCCCAGGAACGCACTGAATTGAATCCGCGTCAGTCCGTAATCCAGGCACAGGTCTGACAGCTTGGTCCGGATGCGGTCCTCTTCAACGTCATACAAGACAATCACCGAAACTTCCGGCGCGCCTGCGCCCACCTGCCGTGGCTGCAGGATACCCGCGAACTTACTGTGCCGTCTCATATGCGCAATCCCTCACCATTGAAACGTGAATGGCCGGTAGGGGCGTTTGTCGCGGAAAGCCGAAGCCGCCAATCGCGCCTGCATCTGAATAATCGAACGCACCTGGTGCTCCTTTCCACGATGCGGTTCCGTGGCATTCAATCGAGCCAGAACGCGCGCCGCCACCGCTTCCTTGCTGGCCGTGTCAAGCATGTTTCCGGCCAGATTCAGCGAGCCATTCTTGAACAGCCAGGCGAACAACGGCCTGTCCACAATCGGCTGCCTGAACTCCTCCACCAGATCGAGCACGAATGACGGCTTGCCGCTCCGGTCCACATGCATCAACCCCGCGAACGGTTCCAGCCCGGCATTCATCACCGCACCCCATACATGCGAAGTCAGGATTCCATACCCATAGTTCAACGCAGCGTTCACGGCATCCGACGGCATATACGGAGTCCGCCCGGCGAATTGGTTCGCCTCCGGCACCAGTTCCACCAGCGACATCCAATAGACTCTTCCCGCCGCGCCTTCGTACCCGAAAAGCGATGGGCGCACTGCGGCGCAACTATCGCCCGGCAAAGCCAATGCCTGTTTCTTCAGCTTCTGTAACGTTAGGACAGAGGCGCGCAAATCGGCCTCCACTTCACCCGTGCGGTTGCGCGCGAAATAGAGCAGCAGCTTGGCCTGATTCCGAATCTTGCCAGCGACAATCCAGCGTGCCATCTCCGCTCCAACCGGAGAATCCACCGCATGGATCTGCGCCTTGCGGATCTCAACTGTCGCGGTAAGCAGCGGCGATGTCAGCAGCGCATACGGTTTGCCCGTTCCAGAAAGGAACGCCAGCCGTATGCCGCGCGAGCACAACGCCTCGACGATGTCGGAACTCAGGCTCACACCCCGCGACCCGATCACCACCTCCTGCAATCGCATCATCGGAAGTTGCGCCACCACCTTGCGCGCCTGCTTCACCACGATGCGCTCCGATTGCTTGCCCAAGGAAAGGCCGAAGCCGGAAACCAGCAACTGTGTTCCGCTCTCGGTAGCCATCAGCGAGACTTTGTCTTCGAATGCGGGGTCAATCTCCGGCGGCGTGGGAAGATCCAAGGCCAACTGCTCGGCCGGCTCCTCGTAACAATCGCGAATCCAATTGTATTGCGCCGCGCCTGGCGGCTTTCTCGGAATGCCCTCCGTGTCAGCCCGCGGAATCGGGCCAGACGGAAACCGGATCGGATGTGCTGCTGACATGTTGCCTCTCCTCGCGTACCGCTTCTAGAAGACACCGCCAACTCCAGGCACTTACAGAATTGGTGATCGTACCAATCAACAACCCGAGCCCGGTTCACCAAATAAAGAACAATTACTACTCTTATACCAAAAATAAAGTAAGTGGATCTTACCAAGCCCATCAATCGGCTCTCAATCAAGAATCTTTACGGCACTGCCCCTCATTCCAATCATCGCGGCCTTGTCAATTGTCAATTCGTAACGGCGGTGCTATCCTGGCCACTTGACCTTTGAATTTTACCGGTTGCGTTTTTTATTCCGTTCCGCGGATACGCTCTATTTCCCGCCTCATAAGTCGGGGAATATCGTGCGCGGCGCATTTGGAGTCATCTTCCGCAAACTGGTGTGCATGCCCGAATGCGAGGATGCCAAATCTTGCTCCGTTCGCACTACCTGCCCGTACGCTTGCGTCTTTGAGCCGCAGGCCTCGCGTGGCGATGGCCCCAGCGGATTAGCTGATTCTCCGAGGTCATTTGTATTCCGCGCCTCCCATCTGGACGGATTAACTATCCATGCCGGAGAGACATTTCACTTTGACGTGCATATCTTCGACGTGGGCAATCCCTCGATTCAGTACTTCGTGCTGGCATTCGCCCAATTAGCAAGGGAAGGGTTGGGCCCAGGCCGTGGCCGCGCGAAGTTGGTGGCCGTCGAACAACTCGATCTGGACGGCCAGACCTTGAATCGGGTCTTTGACGGAGACCGCTTCCAGATGAGTGAACTGTCACCGCCGAACTCAATCGATCTGCGCCCATCGGAAGGTCGTGCCACTCAAGCCATAGTACGGTTTGTTACGCCGACAGAGCTTAAAGGAGAGAGCAAATTGGCTGAGCAGCCAGAGTTCGGAGTGCTGTTCCGTCGGCTGCGTGACCGGATCAATACGTTGCGAACTCTTTACGGCGCTGGAAAACTGGACATCGATTTCCGCGCAATGGGAGAGCGGGCCTCGGCCGTGCAAATGACGAAATGCCAGTTGATGGAAACAGAAGCGGAACGGCTCTCATCCCGGACGGGACAACGGCACTCGTTGGGCGGTTTCGTGGGCGAGGTGGAGTACGAGGGGGTGCTTGGCGAGTTTCTGCCGTACTTACGATTGGGAAAATGGGTGGGAGTAGGGCGCCAGACAGTGTGGGGAAAGGGCGAAATCGAAGTCGTGGAGTTCTCTTGAGCTATTCGGATTTCTTCAAGAATCTTACTGGATTTTGCCCGTATCCATATCAGGAACGCGTCGAGCAGTTGCTCCGCGCAGGTGCATCCGTAATACTCCGTGTTCCTACCGGAGCAGGGAAGACGTGGGCAGCCACCGCTCCGTTTCTTCACCAATTCACAGACGGCAATCTGATCGCAGACCGGCTACTATATGCCCTGCCTCTTCGGTCCCTCGCCTCCAGTCTCCACGCCACAGTCTACACCAAGATGGGCGATGCATTGGGAAATGTGAGCGCCGTTGGCAACAACCGGCAATACTCCGACGGACCCCGCTGCTGCAGCCTCCAGATCGGCGGCCAGAAGAACGATGTGTTTTTCCAGTCTGACGTGGTGTTCACAACCATTGACCAGTTGCTTTCAGGCTATCTGTTTCTTCCTGTCTCGCTTCCGGATCGGGTGGGTAACATTAACGCTGGTGCGTTGATCGGCTCGTTAGTAGTTTTCGACGAGATTCACCTTCTCGATCCATCCATCGCACTCGGCACAGTGATTGAGATGCTCGATCGCCTGCGTGACCTCTGCCAATTTGTTTTGATGACTGCCACCACTTCTGACAAGGCGATCTCATGGCTTGCCAATAAGCTGGGAGCGGAAGTTGTTGAAGTTGGCGACGAAGAAATCCGCGCTCTGCCGTCCCAACGCACCAAGCAACGAACCTGGCAATGGTCCGCCGCCGAACTGGATGCGGCCACAGTGGCGGCAAGACATGACGGCACACGCACCATCGTGCTCCTCAATTCAGTGCGGAATGCACAGGATATTTTCCTTGAACTGGAGCGCCATTACGAAGGCGATCCTCTAAAGCCACTGTTGCTGTTGCTCCACTCCAGGTTCTACCCAGAGGATAGGAAGGCCGTCGAAGACCAACTGCTCGCTTGCTTCGGCCCTGCGGCCTCAAAAACGAACGTGATCCTGGTCACTACCCAGGTGATTGAGGCTGGGATGGACATTTCGGCCGACCAGTTGCATAGCGAACTAGCGCCGATGAATGCCCTGATTCAGCGCGCTGGCCGTACCGCGCGGTTTGAAGATCGGCCCAACGGACGCGTGACTGTTTACGAAATCTCAGGACTTGGACCGTACAAACTCGACAAGCAACTCGTGGATTCTACGCGAGAAGTGCTCCAATCCTTGCCCGTGGATGGCCGCGTGATTGATTTTTCCGAGGAACGGCAATGGGTGGAATCCGTTCACGCGGATGCAGAAGTCAATGCGCTTAAGCAGTACAACAACGTGCACCATCGCCGCGAAGAGGTCCACAAGGCCATGGATCACGGAGATCGCGGGCGGCTGAGCGGTTTGGTGCGCGATATCGATTCCGTAAGCGTCGTCGTGACTGCGGAACCCGATGATCTTTTCCGCGGCGATTGGCCGCGTCTGCTCAGTATTTCGGGATTCTCCCTCTTCAGCCTAAGTCAGCACTTTCAGAATCTGGCGCCAGGGCAATGGGTGGCAAAAGGAGCCGTAGAAATAGATAACGACGAGCGCCCCGGAATCACACTTGCATGGCCAACTCTTGCTGCAGGTCAGCTTCGGTCGCAATGGCTCGTCGCGATTCACCCTGATTTCGCATTCTACGATTCACGCCTCGGTTTGAGGTTGGGTGAAGGTGGACCATTGTCTCCGCCTATGTTCAATGAGAAGCCGCAGTGGCAGCAGTATGATTACCAATTTGAGACATGGTTAGACCACTCGCAGCAAATCGTCCGCAAGGCTCAGGCCATGCGCTCATCTTTTGCACATGGGGTTAAGGAATTGGCGGCGTTCTATCAAGTGCCGGAACCATGGATTGTTCAGTTAGTCGAGATTACCTGCGCACTGCACGATGTTGGCAAACTCGCTATCGATTGGCAGCAGCGTGCGTGGCTTTGGCAGGATCACAAGGATGCTCGTGCCCGCACCTCGGGTCTTGCTGTGCCTGAACGCCCTCGAGTTCCAATTGCGCACACTTGGTCTGAGTCTGCTGTGGATTGGCCGTTCCGGCGGAGCGCCCAATACAAATGCCCTCCGCACGCGGTCCAGGGTGCATTTGCAGTTTGCGATGCCCTCTTTGACCGGCTGACGGCCATCGGCAATCAGGCTTGGGCCGATGTGGCGGCGGGGTCCGCCGTGACTGCTATCGCACGGCACCATAGCGCACGTACGAAGGAATGCACTTTGTTCCGTCTGCCGCCGGGATCGGAGAATGTGATCGCCGAGGTTCCAGGCGGTGGGCCTGGCCTTATGCCCGAGGATTGCGTTGACCCGCTGAGCCGAGAAGAATTCCCGCAGGTGCTACTCACATTCGGAATTGATTCCAACGAACGATCTTGGCCCCTTTATGCCTTCCTTGTCCGACACTTGAGACTGGCCGATCAAGCAGCAACGGCAGCGAGTTCGGATGAATAGAATAGGTTCGGCCGCGTTCTAGAAAAACATGCCGCGATTATTCGATAGAAGAATGGAATAGAATGGAACTTCAATTCGTTAACTAAAGTAACCTCGGCCAGTTCGAATTCAGGAATAACACTGACATGGATTGCACTGTCGACAAAAAAACCGGGACCTACGCAGAAACCCTCGAAGCCGTCGGGCTTGCGTCAGCTGCCCGAGAACTAGGATTCAGCGGGGTTCGCGTGACTGATAAGGGCACCCATTTCCTCGTTCACTCCGGTCAGAACTCCACCCCGAATGATATGCTGTCCGCAGGTTATTTATACGTGTGGAAGAAGAGCAAAGAGCCGGAATGCCCGACAATTCCCTTTCTTGATTACGAGGGTGAGAAGGACAAGCGCGACGCTGCAAGAAAGACGGCAAAGAAATCGAAAGCAGCGCTGGATTCTCAGGACATCGAAGCTCCAGCCGTCCACCCCGAACTTGCCACTGCTGCAATTCTGGAGTCCATGCGCAAGGGATGGAACGGAGATCGAGATCTCGCCATCTGGGTACAGGCTCATCCAGAGGTTGCTGCAAACTGGGTGCAGTTTCGGCTAGGAGTGGGAGCCCTGCCGGCAGACGCATTGCTTGAAATCTCAAATACCCAGATATTGAATCCGATTTCCGGTAAAGGTGTCCACTCAGGGAAGACCGAAATCCGTTCCGCGGGCTCCATCCCTGGCCAACTGGTTGACTCCTTCTCCGAGTGGATGAAAATGCGGGGGCTATGGAAGGCCGGGCTCCTATATAGGTCGGACGACGATTTCAAATTCTTCGTCATTGAACCATCCGATATCGCCGTCGATGAACTCGAAGCGCTGAGAGCGGCATTGCAGCAGGAGAACCTTTGGGGTGGAGTGCAATTGGATATTAAGGCCTCCCTGCAATGCACGCGCATTTTGATTCAACGCTCGGACGCAATGCAAGATGGGTCCGGGGCGATGAAACTTCTAGGCCGTAGACCGCGTGCCGTAATCGCAGGACTTCGCCAGGCATATTTCAAAAGTCTAGGTACGGCCGCCGCCCTAATGAATGACGCTTTTCTTCCGCTGCCTGATTGGTTTGCAATCGGCAGCCGCGATGATGCACGGGCTTACACTGAAATCATTGATGAGGTGATTGCTAAAGGCGGTTGCCTCAATTCATTGCAGGAAAAGCATTCCGACGATGGGCATGTCTTGCAGCAATATCGCGAATGGTTGCTCTCGGGCGAACTAACGGACCTTCTCGAATTCCATTACCTATTCGCAACGCACCTGATGCAATGTTTGAGCCGCAAGGACTGGGCTCGCCCCTTCGGCACGGAAAACCTATCGATCCTTCTGACAAGAGCCTACAAGGAGAAGAACGTGACAGAGATTATAGAGAACCCTGGATTCCTGAGTGTCGCTAGTGCGTTGCGCGACTCGACTCTTTACGCACTCCGGGACAGTTCGCGGCGCGAAGTCCGCTTCGGGATTGCACAGAAGTGGAAGCAGAAGATGAAGGCTGGTAATGAAGAATTCGCTGCGGCCGTCGCCGAATTCGTTCAGGATTTTAACTGGGAAACGGCGAATCGGCTTGACGGCAAGGGCCACTCGGTTACTACCACGGATCTCGATTCTCTTCTGGGATTGATTCACAGCCGTAGGGCTGATTTGGTCGGTGCACTCCTGCTTGCTTACGGCTATGCATGGAAGCCCAAGAAGGTAGAAACCGAACAGATTGAGGAAGCCGTAGCAAAGGCATAAAAGGAGAAAGCCTGTGTATCAATCGCTTAGTATTTCCGGACTCATCACCTTGGAACTACACGCACTCAACAACGAGGGCGCCGAAGGCAACACGATGATGACCCGCATGGTGGATATCATCGATCAGCAGGGCCAGAAGCACTCGGTCAATGCCATCTCCGGCGACATGTTCAAGCATATTGTCGTGGAACATCTACTCGCGGAAGCCAAGTCCGCGGGACTGCCGCTTTGTGCGAGTTGCGCTGTTTTTAATGCCAATCGCATCTGCGCTGACACAGCTTTCATGAAGACGCCGGGCTGGAACAAAGAAACGCTGGATAGTGTCATTCTTGCCGGCGTACTGAAGACTTGTACCATCGACGATTGCGCGGGTATCTTGATTACTGGCGAAATAGGGAAGGCGCGGTCCATCGCCCGCAAGTCCTGCTTCGAAGTCGGGTGGATTGTCGGTCGTCCTGGCGCGGTCACTACGGAATCTTACTTCCACGCCAAATATGTTCCCGAAGGCCGTGGCGAGGGTTCCGGCGAAGGCAGCAATCTCGGGCAAAATATTTTTCACCGCCCGGCATCGTCCGGACAGTATGCCGTTGTCGCCAATCTGGACCTCTATAAAATAGGCCGGAACGATATTACTTTGGCCTACGATCTCGACGAATCGTCGCGCAAGAAAAGAGTATCGGCACTGCTACGCGGTGTTCTGAGCGCCTTCGTGAAGCCAACCGGTGCACACAGAAATACGCAGAATCCGCATGTCGTCGATTTTGAGGGAGTGATCACTACGTCAACCTCCACCTTGCCGGCTCCGGCCTTAAGCGCATTGAACAAGGACTATGTAGGGGAACTTGACCGTATCGCCGCTGCCCTGAATGGTTTGAGTACTGCGAACAAAAACATCGAAGTCCACAAGTTTACCGGATTGGCATCCTTCGCGGAAAAATTGGCCGCAATTGAGCGTCAAGAGGCGTACTAAGGTCAACGGCATGGAGTCTCCTAAAGCACGCTGGCTAATTGCCGCCTATCGCCCCGTCACCCTATTTTCGCTGCGGATGACGCACGCGACCAGCAAGGGTGGAAAAACGCTTGTGGTACCCACACCATACGCTGTGAAGATGGCATTGCTAGACGCTTGCTTCCGCCTTTTCCCGTCCTCAGAAGCGCTCGGCGCTGCACGGAGGGTATTTGACTGCATTAAGCGCCGCCAGATAAGCGCACGCCCTCCCAAAAACTGCGTTGTCAATAACACCTTTATCAAGGTTCTCGATTGGAGCCGTGAACCTGTCGATGGTCCATTCAAAAGCACGATCGTCTACCGCGAGTTCGCATTCTTTAGCGGGGACGACTTGCTTCTTGCCATGGATGCTTCCGCATTAAGCGAAGCCGATCAATCGTTGCTGGAGCAACTCTTCGCTCACATCAACACCCTCGGCAAGCGAGGCGGACTCTGGCAGTTCACAGGTATTGAGCGAATAGACGGCCCGCTCCCATTCGGATTCACCGTTGCGCGCCCGGATGCATCCTTCGAACAAACCAGGGATTACGCATTGACGCAAGCGTTGGACGACTTCGGTGAAGCTTTGTGCACAGCATCCGACGGCTTTGAGAGGGTTAGTACCTACGGTTCAGGAACCGTCACATTGGGCAAGCATCGAACTCTCACTGCGACAGCGATACCCTATCGCCGTCGCACTGCCTCCCGGCATTTCACATGGTATCAGCGCGTGTAGACCCATCGGCGTCCACCGGCGTGTATCGGCGGCCCCAATTCTTCAAAGAAAATCTCCACCAGCCGCTGCACACCTACTTCCCCTACGCGAACCCCAAGAACAAAGCGTGGCTCTGTCTTGTGCTAGCCTTGCAGTCATATGGCTCGAATAACCATCTACCTGGACGAAAAGCTCGAAAACAAAATCCGGCTCCGCGCCAGGAACGCTCATCTCTCCGTCTCCAAGTGGATCGCCCAGACCATCGAAGCGCAGTATCGCGACTCATGGCTGCCGGAGGTCCTGGCTTCATTGGGTAGTTGGACCGATGGCCCGGACCTCAAGTCCATCCGGGCATCCTTTGGCCGCGACTGAAGCTGGAGGGCTGGTTTTATCGATAGATACAAACCCCGGTCACGCATCTCAAAACACCCGCAAACTAAACAAAACACAACAAACTCCCCCAGCCAACTCCCCAATTTCCTTGCAATCGCATGCTATGAATAAAATGGCGGCAATGGCCTCCTAGCGTCGCCCGTCGCCGCCACCTGTTCTTCGACATCCGAATCCAGCGAACAGCACACGTCTGCGCATTTTCATGGCGCGGAGCGCCCAAATGGGAAAATAAAAATGGCCAAACGAACCTATCTCGCCCTTTAGAATCAACAAAACGCTCCGCGCTGCCCCAAGCGAAGGCGTCAATGAGCCGGTGTAGCCGCCGAAGCCACCGGCGAATCCGCCTGCCGGTTGCTGCTCCAATCCTCTGCCAGCACCTTGTAGTAGTAAGTCTTCCCCGGAGCCACAGAGCGGTCCGCATAGATCTGCAGGAAATACTTCTCCGGCTCCACAATCGCCAGCGGCGCGGCGCCCTCGGTCTTGAAATCCGCCGAGTCCCCGCGATAGACCCGATATCGTGCCACATCGGGATCGGAGTTCGAGCGCCAGTAGACGATCAACGCATCCTTCGCCCGCCGCACCACTCCCAACTCCGCCACCTGCGACGGGGCCGTCTGGTTGGGGCCATCGGGTGTTGCGTCTATACGAGCAGAAACCTCGCCCTGCACATTGCCTGGGCTCACCGCGGCAATGCGATAGTAGTAGCGCCCCTTGATATGCAGCCCGCGATCGATATACGTCTTCCCAACCGCGCGGGCGGACAGCGTATACGCGCTTGCCGGCGCGTCCGGGTCCTCCGACCGGAAAATGTTGTACGCCACCGCGCCCGGCGTTTGCGTCCAGTTCAGCGTCACGGCGCTATCGGACGAACTCTTTGCCGAAAAGCCGGCCACCGCTCCTGGCGCAGTCCCCTGTTGCATACGAATGGTCGCGTGCCCGAAGGGCGCAATCGATACCTTGATCTTGCCCGCCTCCACCGTCAGCGGCTTCTTGTCGTTCTCCACCAGATCGGTCTCCTGCGCACCATCGATCTTCAACGTCGACGCGTTCACCGTGAACTCCGTGGCGCTGCCCTGCGTCTCGACAAACCGTGCCACCCAGCCACGGCCGGGCTGCTCGGAGTTCTTCAACACGGTCAACTGCACGTTTGGCGCACTGGCCGACAGAAAACTCCGCGCACTGCCATTCAAGCCGCCGCGCGAATTGGCGGGCAGCGGAATCACAAGCATCGGCGTAGATGTGCTCCAAGCGAAACGCGTCGTCTCCCCTGAATCCCAATCGCCCACATGCGACAGCAGAGAATAACCAAGCACCGTATTGCAGTCATCGCCATTCAGCGTCAGCAGTTCGGCCATGCGGTTTGACCATGCATGGCTGAACAGCCACGGCTTTGACGGTTTGTAATTGATGGAGAACTGATTGTAGCGGATCTCGCCGAATTCGAACGTCCCGGCATTCCACGGCACCAGCGTGACGCCGCCGTCCTTGTTGCTGACATCCACCCAGCGGTTGGCGTACAGGAAATCGTGTGAGCCCCAACGCAACTGGTCAGCATAGGGCCGCACCACGCCACCCGGATATTCAACCCGCGGCTGTCCCTCCGGCACCGCGAACGGGAACGCATAGAAGATGTTTTCCTTGTACCGGTCTTCGTAGTTCTTCGAATAGAGTACGCGCGCATGGTCCAGTTGATTGACGAAATCGATGCGCTTGATGCCGTTGTACAGAATCACCGTCTGCCTGATCGCGGCCTGCGTCTTGTCGTCATCTATCCACACAGAGAACTCAGCCTGCACAGCGCCCTTCGAGCCTTCCATCTTGCGCGCCTGCTTCGGCGAATGCTCGAAGCCCTCCTTCGATTCGCGCTCGTTCTTGTGCACATAAACCATCTGGTTCGCCTTGTAGGGCGCGGCCTGGTCGATCAGCTCTTTATTACTCGCCTTATCGACGATGCTGCGTACCGCCCCCGATGCATCGAACTGAACCTTGTAATACTCATTCGCGATGGAGTCCTTGCCGATCTCAAAGAACGTGGTCGCCTGCGCCTCGTCTTTTTCCACGCGATAAATCTTAAAGCCGAATGCGGGCACATCGTTCGCGACAAAGACCACCTCGCCATCCTTGGTCTTCTGGCACGGTACCTTCACGCCGGTTGTGATGTCGGTCAGGGAAGGGAAGCTGCCCTTTGCGCGAACCAGTTCCGTGCGCTGCTGCGCGAGCGGATTGAACACCGCGATCGACTCGCCTGCACCGGTGCGAAACTGTTTGGCGAACTCCTGCGAAGCGTTCGCAAAGGCCGTTTCGGCGCCATCCAGCGCCCTCCGAGCTTCGGACTTCTTCACCCATGCCGCATTGAACAGTTGCACGTCGTTTGGGCGCGGCTGTGTGGGCCAACTGTGCTCGTCGAAATCGAACATTCGCGTATAGGTGCGGTCGACAAACGATGGCGATAGGAAATACGCCGGATTGAGCAGCGTAGCCAGAGCTCCGACTCCCTCGGCCGCCGGCAGCAGTCGCGCCGCATCCCGCTTCAGCCCCTGCAGCACCGGATCGATCGTCGCGTAATCAGCCGAGAAGTTGTTGAGGTCGCCGCTCAGCAGCGGCAGCTCCTTGCCATAGGTCTTCTCGATATATTCAAAGAAGGGATCGGGGCCGGAGACCAGGATCTCCGGATACGCATACTGTGTCTTCCATGCGCCTAGTACGCGAGCATCGACGCGCGGAATATCGTGATCCACGTACTCGGGATTGATCACCGCATCGTAAGGATAAGGCCCAAGCACACCACCCTCTTCGATCTTCTTCAGCTGCGCCGATACACTCTCCGACGCCTGCTCCACCAGATTCTGATAGCCCCCGCCGGTCTGCCCGTACCAGAAGCTGAGGCCATAATGCGTACGCCAGCCGAACAGCACTTTGTGGACGCGGTCCGGCGCCTGCCACCAGAACAGAGCAGGCAGTTTGGTGGTGCGATTGTCGTTGTTGCCGCCCGTGCGCCAGCCTTGTCCCCAACGCGCGACATACTTGAAGCCGGCATCGGCAACGGCCATCATGCCGCTCCACGAAAGGCTCGGATTATCGACGATCATGAAGGTCTTCAGGTCAAGCCCGAACCGGTCTTTGGCTTCGCGGCGGCCCGGGTACGTCATGCGCGCGAGCTCTTCGTAGTCCATCCAATGCGAGTGGACTCCGCTCGGTGCGCCGGTCAGAAACATGTTGCCGGTCTTGATCTCTTTCTCCACCAGTTCGCGCCAGGCCCGCTCGCCGCGCTCCTCGATGTAGTTGCGCTGGAAGAGCAGCGATTCCATCGTGTAGTGGTATCCGCTGCCGGCTTTGCTCTGCTCCCTGGCCAGATCGATGAACTCCGCGATATCGTGCTGCTTCTTGAAGATGTAGTTCTCGTAGCCCAGGTCTTCGTGCGACGATTTCACGACGTAGACTTTCCACTTCCGCTGCGGCTGCCACGCTCCCTTCCACTGTGCGAGCGAGGCACCGGCGGCGTCCTTGATCACGGCTTCGAGTTCCGCGGGAGCAGCAATGTCGGGCACCAGCATGCGCACCTTGGTTGCTCCCGGGGCTAGCTTCACGTCGAGCACCGGGCCTGCGTTGCCTGCTCCAAACTGTGAGTTGAGCTTTCCTGCTATGGGCTCCGCGCCGTCGTTGAGCACGGTCACGATGGCGACCTGGCGCAAGGGCGTCGCGCGCGGGAACAGCGCGGTCGGCTCCACGGAGACGATGCGCACCGCTCCGCAGAGAGCCTGGGCGGCAAGCAAGAGAACACACACTGATCGGATCAAGGGAACAGCTCCTTCTCTCTAACTAACGGCTGATAGAGGCAGGAACTTTACCGGGAGTCGTGCAGCAGCGTCCCCCATGGGCCGGGCGCGGTGGGGAGTTTGCCCGAAAGATACTCGGCGGCGAGTAGTTTCTTGAGGCGTTCAAGCGCCACGTCGGATCTGGTTTCGCGCAGGAATTTCGGATCGGCGGCGAAGACACGCTCGACGACGAGGAGGGCATCGAGGGCGCTATCCTTGCACGGCGCTCCGCGTTCCACAAAATCGGCGTTACGGGCAAGCAGCCCAAGTTGCAGCGCGCGGCGGATGCGCGGTCTGTCGGAGTCATCGGCGGGCATGGCTCCGTACAGTTCAGCCAGCGCACGCATCATGATGTAGTGGTAGGTGGGGCGGGCGTTGTGCGGGTCGGCCCAGCGGCCTGCGTGCGGGCCGGCGGTCAACTGGCCGGGAATGACTCCGGTCAGGGCCTTTTGCTTGGCGGCTTCCAGGTACCGGGCTTCACCGGTCTCATTGAAGGCAGCTGCCAGCAGATAGACGCTGAAGCTGTTATAGTTCCAGTTGCGAACGATGGGACGCGCCGCAGCCCAGCCGGCGCTCTTCAAGGCGGATTCAAGATACTTGCGTTCCTTCGTTGCCCCGTACAGACGCAGCATCGCGACCCCGGCCTCCCCGTTATCGAATTGGAGACCGCCATCGCCGGTATCGTCGATCAGCCAGCCGTTGCGGACCACCTTCTCGAATAATCCGCGCTGCTCCGCGCGCTTGAGGTAGCCCTGTGCTGCTTGCATGGCTTTCGCATTCGACTCGCCACGATAGGCCGGAAACGGGTACACGCCGGTACCGGCCTGCTGCTGCGCCCAGATCAGAAAATCCGCCGCTTCGCGTGCGGTTTCCAGTGCCTGGCTCGCACCCTCCAACTTCGCTTCGAAGGCCGCCGCGCCGCCCCGTACGAACTCCGCTGCCTCGCGCAATGGATGCGTGAGCGCAGCCGGGTCCAGCCCGAGCTTCCACCAGTTCAGCTTCTTCGCCAGGGCGTTGTATCTGATGTAGGCCTGTTTTACTTGCGAAGGTGAGAGCTGGGCCGACTCAGGGATGGGGATAAACTGATCCGGCACCTCCGGCTCGCCGGATTGCGCTTGCAGTCCGGCGGCCAGCAAAACGGCGAGCGTGAGCCTACCAGTGAATGTAGCCACCATCCACCAATAACTCCGCGGCGGTGATAAAGCTCGCTTCGTCGGAAGCCAGGAAGAGCACTGCATTCGCGACTTCGCGCGGTTCGCCCAGGCGGTTGAGCATGTGGCCCGGGGCGACCTTGTCACGCCACTCTTCAAACGTCATGCCGAGGCGCTCGATCTCGCGGTACGACGCAGTGGTCACCACGCACCCGGGGCAGACGCTGTTCACGCGGATCTTAAACGGGGCAAGGTCCAGCGCCAGGCAGCGCGTCAGGTTGAGCACCGCGCCCTTACTCGAGTTGTAGGTCGCGAAGTCGTGCTGCGCGATGATGCCGCTCATGGAGGCGATGTTCACGATCGAGCCGCCGTTGGCCTTCATCGCTCGCGATGCGTACTTGGCGACCAGCGCCGTGCCGATGACGTTCACCTTCAGCACCAGCTCCCAATCGGCGACGGTCGCGTCCTCCACTGATTTCTGCGTGAAGTTCGCCGCGTTGTTGATGAGAATGTCGAGCTTGCCGTATGTCTCGACTGCTGTTCTGGTGAGCCGCTCGGCATCGGATTCGTTGCCGACGTCGCCCACCACGCCGATCGCTTCTCCGCCCATCTTCCTGACGGTGTCTAGTGTCTGTTGGAGGCCTTTTTCGGAGATGTCGTTGAGGACGAGGTGTCCGCCTTCTTCCGCGAACCGGACCGCGATCGCTTCGCCAATCCCGGCGCCCGCGCCGGTGATGATGGCTACTTTGTCTTGAATGCGCATTGAACCATTATAAGGACTCACTCGCTGAAGACCGTCACGCGGTATTTCAAAATCAGCGGCTTGCCCGGCACAAGTTCGTGGGTGCCGTTGCCCGGATAGCAGACGCCGAGAAAGCCGTACTTGCGCAGGTACCAGCCGTTGGGTGCGCCGGGGTTCGCTTTATCGATCGTGATGCGTGCTCCGGCCCGTTTATCGCCGAAGTCGCCCACCAGTTCGGCGTATTCGCGGACCTTGAGGTCGCTGTCCGGTTCATTGGCGGAGTTGAGCGTGCGAATCGCCGTGTGCTGACGCTCGGCGAACCGGATGTTGAAGCCGCCGTTGCCCACTTGATTCTCCGGCTCGCCCTGCAGCGTGACAGGCTTTTCCAGCGCTTCGAGCGAGATACGGAAATCCAGATCGCGCGTCTTGCCTTTCAGTTTCTGGGCGCGGATGTCGACGATCTCGCGAACGACATGCTTGCCTTCGACGACCCATGCATTCTCGACGGAGAGGAATCCCGGGTCCTTCTTCAGCCAGCGGACGAACTCCTGATGGATGCCGTCCATGTACCACAGGTCGCGACGGACGCCATCGAACTTCACCACAGGCCACATCCAGCTGACTCCACGGTGATCGAGATGACCCAGCGGAAAATCGTCAGTAAGGACCGCGCCATTCGGGGCGTACAGCGGATGCACGTAGCTGGAGCGGGCCCATTCCGCGGGAACGCCCTGCTTCAGAATCATGCCGTAGTTGTAGGCGAAGACCGGCTTGCCATCATCGAGCAGTTCGATGGATTTATCGGACGCTTCGCGCCAGCTGAACTTGTCCGCGCCGTAGAGCGGCGTCAGGAACAACAATAAAATCGCTATTCTCACCCTAACGACTATTATAGTTCTGCGTCTAAACTGGAATATATGGTCTTACGTCTCTTTTTGCTAACTGCCGCTGTGGCCAATGCCGGATGGGTTGAGCGCAGTAATGAGAACACGCAGGTGCTTTTGAAGGTTACCGCGGCGTTCAATCCGGAAAGTGCGGCATCGATGGGAATCGATGGCATGGACGATCGCATCATGGATCTGAAGCCGGGCCATATCGAGCGACTGCACAAAGCAATCGAGGAGGCGCAGGCTGAACTGACGAAACGGTTGAAAGCGGAATCCGACGTGTTAGTCAGGCAGGATATTGAGATTCTGCTTGAGGTAACTCGCCGGCAGTTGCGCGGTATGGACCTGGCGGAGAAACGCTCCTCGCGCTGGGTGGACGCCGGTCAGGCGATCTATTTTTCGATGCAGAACCTCCTGGATGACCAGGTGGCCGCAGCCCGCAGGCCAGCCGCGCTGGCACGGCTTCGTAAGTACACGGGAATCGAAAAGGGCTACGAGCCGATCACGGTGATCGCCGAGCGTGAGATCCGCGAGAGGCTGAATAAGGAGGGCGTGATCTTCCCTTCGAAGCTCTCGGTTGAGAACAGCCTGAAGAGTTCGGAGACCTACGTGAAGGGCATCGGCAAACTGCTCGATCAGTACAAGATCGCCGGTTTCGAAGAGCCGTACAACTTATTTAAGAAGCAGATCGCCGATTACGATGCGTTCGTGCGAAAGGAGATCCTGCCGCGTGCCCGCACCGATTTCCGCCAGCCCTCCGACATGTACGCGATGGCGCTGGAGAACTTCGGCGTCGATATTCCTCCGGCGCAGTTGACGGCGATGGCCCACAAGTCGTTCACCGAATTCCAGGGCGAGATGCAGCAGATCGCGGCCAGGATGGGCTTCAAAGACTATCGCGATGCGATCCGCGAGTTGAAGAAGAAGCAGATTACCGGCGAGGCGATCCTGCCTTTCTATCGCAAGCGTTTGGCTGAGATCGAGGCGATTGTTCGCCGCGAAAATCTGGTCACGCTGCCAACGCGCGAAGCCCGCATCTCCATTGCCAGCGAAGCCGAGACCGCGGCCCAGCCCGCACCGCACATGAAGCCGCCCAGACTGATCGGCAACAAAGGCGAGATGGGCGAGTTCGTGCTGCCTTTGACCGCCGAGAAGGGGCTCACTTACGATGATTTCACCTTCGACGCCGCCGCCTGGACTTTGAGCGTGCATGAACTGCGGCCGGGTCACGAGATGCAGTTTGCGTCGATGGTGGAAAAGGGCGTTTCGAATGCACGGGCGATCTTTGCCTTCAACAGCACTAACGTCGAGGGCTGGGGGTTGTACACGGAGTGGGTGATGAAGCCGTACATGCCTCTTGAAGGGCAGCTGATATCCATGCAGCACCGCTTGCTGCGCGCGGCTCGGGCCTACCTCGATCCGGAACTGCACATGGGCAAGATCCAGCCGGAGGAAGCGCAGCGGGTTCTGGAAAACGATGTGGTGCTATCGAAGGCGATGGCTACGCAGGAGGTCCAGCGCTATACGTTCCGCATGCCCGGCCAGGCGACCTCTTACTATTACGGCTATATCCGATTGCTGGAACTGCGGGCCGAAGTGGAAAAGAAACAGGGCGCGAAATTCGACGTGAAGAAGTTCCACGATTTCGTCCTGGCGCAGGGACTGCTGCCCCCGGCGATCATGCGCAGCACGGTGCTGGCGGCATTCTAAGAGCAGGCGAAACCGCCTGCCTGCCGCTTAATGCACCGTATAGCGTGCGCGCAAGGCAAACGGCGCGACTTCGATATCGAAGTGCTCGCCGTTTTCGCGTAGCATGTGGTACGTTCCGCGCATCGTGCCGGTCGGAGTTTTGATCGGGCACCATGACGAGTATTTGAACGCTTCGCCCGGCGCCAGCACCGGCTGCTCGCCGATCACTCCCGGACCTTTCACTTCGCGGACCTCGTCCAGTGCGTCCGTAATAAGCCAATGCCGGCTGATCAGTTGCACGGTCTCCGCGCTCTGATTGGTGATGCGCACCGTGTACTGGAACACCCATTGTCCGAGTTCGAGTTTGCTGTGCTCCGGGGAGTGCTGCGACAAAACTTCGACGCGGACGCCTTCGGTGACGGCTTCCGACATCGGAGCCAGTTCCGGCTGGTAATTGGTCATGTCTTAGCCCTATTCTAGCAGGCGGGAAACATGCGGTCTGGCACCTGTGTCCCGGGTTTTTTGTGTGGTGGTCGTGGTAGCTTGTTTTAAGGCCTGCATGACGCCCATTCTTCACATCGAGAACCTCTCCAAACGGTTTCAAACGCATCAGGCCGTTGACTCCATCTCGATCTCCATCCCGCGCGGCAGTTTCTTTGGCCTCGTCGGCCCGTCCGGCTGCGGCAAGACCACCACCTTGCGATTGATCGCCGGCTTCGAAGAGCCCGATTCCGGCACCATGGCGCTTGAAGGCAAGACAATCAACCACTTGAAGCCGTTCGAGCGGAATGTCAGCACCGTTTTTCAGAGCTACGCGCTGTTCCCGCATCTGACCGTCCAGGCCAACGTGGAGTTCGGGCTGCGGCGCAAGGGCATGACCGATGTGGCCCGCCGTACTCGCGAAGTGCTCGAACTGGTCCACCTCACCGGCAAGGAGTCTCGCTATCCGGCGCAGCTCTCTGGGGGCGAAAAGCAGCGCGTGGCGCTGGCGCGGAGCCTGGTCACCGAGCCCGCAGTGCTGTTGCTCGACGAACCGCTTTCGGCTCTCGATCCGAACCTGCGCGAACAGGTGAGAGTGGAATTGAAAGCCTTGCAGCGGCGAGTCGGCACGACGTTCCTTTTTATCACGCACGACCGCGAAGAGGCGCTCTCCATGTCCGATTCGCTTGCCGTGATGAACCACGGAAAGATCGAGCAGTTCGGCTCGCCCCAGGAGATCTACCTGAAGCCGCGCACGAAGTTCGTCGCGGCGTTTCTGGGAGCGGTCAACTGGATCGGCGGAATTGGTGTCCGGCCAGAGGCCATGAAAATCGCGACAACCGGTCTGCCCGCGACCGTGCTGCAGACCGTGTTCTTAGGCGATTGCATTCACGTCATCGCCCGATCAGCAGCCGGTGAGGAGATCCTCGCCCGGCTCTCCCGCTTCGAAGATGTGCCAGCGGCCGGAGCACAGGTGCATTTCACCTGGAGTCCGGCGGACGAGCTGAGGTGCGAGGCGTGAGGCGGACCGCGCTGGCCCCGGCGGTGGTCGTCACGCTGCTCTTGTTTCTTGCTCCGATGGCCGTCATCGTGGCCTACAGTTTTCTGTCGCGCGGAGCGTATGGTGGCGTGGAACCGCCGTGGACCCTGGAAAACTACACCCGTTTCTGGGACCCGCTGTATGGCGCGATTCTTCTCCGCACCTTCTGGATGGCGGCTGTCTCCACCGCACTCTGTCTGCTTCTGGGCTTTCCGCTTGCGCTGTTCATTTCGAGGGCAGGGGAGCGACGGACGCTTTATCTGCACTTAGTGATGCTGCCCTTCTGGACCAGCTTCCTGATCCGCACTTATGCCTGGATGTTCCTGCTGCGCGATACCGGCCTGATCAACACCGTGCTGATGGGCCTGCACCTGATCAAGGAACCGCTGCCTCTGCTCTACAATCCGACGGCCGTCGTCGTGGGACTCGTCTATGGCTACCTTCCGTTCATGGTGCTGCCCCTTTATGCCAGCCTCGAAAAGCTCGATAAGTCACTGCTCGAAGCCGCTCTCGATTTAGGTGCACGCCCTCTGGATGTATTGTTTCGCGTTACGATCCCGCTGTGCATGCCCGGAATCCGCGCCGGCTCGGTGTTAGTGTTTATCCCCTGCCTGGGCGCCTATCTTACTCCCGACTTACTCGGCGGAGGTAAGAGCATCATGATCGGCAACCTTGTCCAGAACCAGTTCACCACCGCTCGCGACTGGCCCTTCGGTGCCGCGGTATCGCTGGCACTGATGGCCCTGGTGATGGTGTTCATGCTCGTCTTGTTGCGGCGCGACAATGAGGAGTTCCCATGAGATCGCGCGTGCTCCCGGTCTATGCCGCGGCGGTCTATCTTTTCCTCCACCTGCCGCTCGCCATACTCTTGCTGTTCAGCTTCAATAAAGCGAAGTTCACCGTGTGGGAGGGCTTCTCCTTCGATTGGTATCTGGCTGCGTTTCGAGATTCGCAGCTCGGTGAGGCCACCTGGAACAGTCTGCTGATCGCAACACTCGCCACCGTATTCGCAACAGTGATCGGCACCCTCTGCGCCTATGGCCTGTGGAAGCGTGGATCCGGCTGGCTTTCGGGCAGCCTGTATCTTTCGTTGATCACGCCGGAGATTGTCACCGGCATTTCGCTGCTGGCATTCTTTCAGTGGATGTTCCGCTATGTGAACGTGCAACTGGGTATGTACACCGTGATCCTGGCCCACATCGCATTTTCCATTGTGTATGTGGTGATCGTCGTCATGGCGCGGCTGCGCACTCTCGACCGGGCATTGGAAGAAGCTGCGCTGGATCTGGGTGCCCGCGAGTGGCAGGCGTTTGGCTATGTGACACTGCCGCAGTTGTGGCCGGCGGTGGGAGCTGCGGCGCTGCTGGTCTTTACCATCTCGTTCGATGATTACGTGATCACCAGTATGGTAGCGGGCATCGATTCTGAAACGCTGCCGATGGTGATCTATGCGATGGCGCGGCGCGGCGCGAATCCAGTGGTGAATGCGATTTCGGCTCTGATCACGGTCGGGCTGGGGGTGTTGATCCTGGTCTCTGAAAAGTTGAGGGGCGAATGAAGCGCCGCGGATTCCTGCTCTCCGCTGCCGGTGCCGCGGCCTGCTCGACCGACCGCAGGCCCCGTCTCAACGTCTTCAATTGGTCTGCCTACGTGGCTCCGGATACGATTCCGAACTTTGAAGCCGAGTTCGGCGTGAAGGTGCGCTACTCCATCTATGAGAGCAATGAAGAGATGCTGGCCCGCGTCTTCTCCGGCAACTCCGGCTGGGACGTTGTCTTCCCCTCGAATTACTTCATTCGCCCGATGCGCGAAAACGGCCTGCTCGCACCTCTGCGGCATGATCTGCTACCGGGGCTCGTCAATCTGGACGAGATGTTTCGCACTCCGCAGTTTGATCCGAAGCTCGAATGGAGTGTACCCTACATGTGGGCCGGCACGGGTATCGTCTACAACGAAAAGGTCGACCCGCCGCCGAGGGCGTGGGCCGATATGTGGTCCGAGCGGCTCGCCGGGCGCATAACGATGCTCGACGATCCGGGTGAAGTGCTCGGCGCGACCCTGTTAAAGCTTGGCCGCAAGTTGAATTCGCAGGATACCTCCGAACTGGAGAGCGCAAAGCTCGAAGCAGTCGCCCAGAAGAAACTGCTGCGCGCCTATCTCAACGCCGAGGTGCGCGACCAACTGGTGGCGGGCGATGTGCTGGCCGCGCAATTGTGGTCGACCACTGCGCAACAGGCGATGGACGCCGCTCCCCAACTGGACTTTACTTTCCCTTCAGAAGGCTTCGCCCTCTATGTGGATAACGCCGTGATACTGCGCGAGAGCCGCCGTCAGGAACTGGCACACGCGTTCCTGGATTACCTGCTTCGCCCCAAGGTTGCGGCGGCGATCTCACTCAGCGCGCGGACCGCTTCGGCAAACGGAGCGGCACGCGAGTTACTGCCGCCGAAGGAAAAGGATAATCCGGTGCTGTACCCGTCACGGGAGGTGCTGGCTCGTGGACAATGGTTTGAGACGCTGACACCAGCGGCGCAGCGGATGCGTGATCGTTTATGGACGGAGATTAAATCGGCTTGAGAGTGGCGCTTCTGTTATCGGCAATTCTGCTTGCGGCGTGTTCCCGCCAGGCTGCTCCTCCGCCCGCGCCCAAGAACGACTATGTTGCTGCCGATACCTGCGCCGGATGCCACGCCAAGATCGCCGCGACTTATGCCAAGACCGGCATGGCCCGCGCGCTGTACAAGCCGCGTCCGGAACATGTCAAAGGCAGCCGTTTGTTTCACAAAGCATCCGGCTTGCACTTTGAGATCGTCGAGAGGGAAGGGAAGTTCTTCCAGCGCCGCTGGGAGGGCACGGATTCGAATGTCGAGGAGCTGCGGATTGACTACGTGATGGGCTCCGGCAACAAGGTCCGAACCTTCCTCCACAAAACAGTGCGGGGCGCCTACATCGAACTGCCGCTGGCCTGGTATTCCGAGAAGGGCGGCTTCTGGGCCATGAATCCTGGCTACGATGCACCGCACTTCGAGCCACGACGCAAGATCGGCTACGACTGTATGTTCTGCCACAACGGCTATCCCGCGATTCCGGCTGGCCATGATGAGATTGGCGCAGAGCCAGTGTTCAGCGGTGCGCTGCCCGAAGGGATCGATTGCCAGCGGTGCCACGGTCCCGGCGCCGCGCACGTGGAGGCCGCGCAGCAGGCCAAGCCCGATCCTGTGGCGATACGCAAGGCGATCCTGAATCCTTCGCATCTCAAAGGCGATCAGCAGATGGAGGTCTGCATGCAATGCCATCTGGAGACCACCAGTACGCGGCTGCCGAATTCGATTCGTAAGTTTGACCGTGGACCTTATTCCTATAGGGCGGGCGAGCCGCTCAGCGGCTTCATGCTGTTCTTCGACAATGCGCCAGGCAAGGGCCGCGACGACAAGTTCGAGATCGTGAGTTCTGTCTACCGGCTGCGGAAGTCGCGGTGTTTCCTCAAGAGCAACGGCGCGCTGCAATGCAGCACCTGCCACAACCCGCACGACATCCCGCGCGGTGTGCAAGCAGCGAAGCACTATAACGGCACTTGCCTGCAGTGCCACGCCAAACCGCATGCGCCAAATACAGATTGCATCTCCTGCCACATGCCGAAGCGCCGCACCGCAGATGTGGTTCATGCCGTGGTGACCGATCATATGATCCAACGGCGCAAGCCTGCCGGCGATCTTTTGGCCGCATTGCAGGAGCGCCACGATGCCGCGGCCTATCAGGGCGAAGTGGTGCCGTACTATCCGGCCATACCCGCACCGGCCGACGCCCTTTACATTGCCGCAGTGCAGGTGAACCAGCAGAGCAACCTGCGCGACGGTATCGCGAAGTTCCCGAAACCCGATCGGGCTGAGTTTTACATCGTTCTTGGCGATGCGCTGAAGGCTTCGGGCGACCTTGCGAAGGCTGCCGAAAACTACGCGGAAGCCGTGCGCATGAAACCGGCGTATGTGCTCGCGCTCAAGCGGCTGGGTGTGGCCAGGCGCGATCCGGCAATACTGCGGAAGGCGCTGGAAACAGCGCCGGACAACGGTGAACTGTGGTACGAACTCGGCTCCCTCGCGGCCGACCAGGGCCGCCATGCCGATGCGGTGCAGGCTTGCGAAAAGGCCACCGCGCTCGATCCGGACCTGATCAATGCACATAACCAGCTGGGCATTTCGCTTGCCGCCTTAGGCGACAAACAACGTGCGGAAGAGGCCTTCCGCGCGGCAATCCAGATTGATCCGCACATGGACGAAGCGAACGGCAACCTGGGGAATCTGCTTGCGGCGAAGGGCGCCTTCGTTGAGGCGGAGCCTTACTTTGAACGCGGTCCGGCCGATGCATTGACCAGATTCAATCATGGCCTGACCCTGGTTCGAATGGAGCGTTTTGATGAAGCACAGAAACGTTTCAACGAGGCCATTCAACTGCAGCCAAACCTGGCCGAAGCGCACGAACTTCTGGGCAACCTGCTGGAGCGCAAGCACCAGACGCTGCTGGCGCTCGCGGAATACAAAGAAGCGTTGCGTGTGCGGCCTTCGTTTGCGCGCGCGCATCTTGATATCGGGTCCATTTACGCAGCCAACGGCAACCGTGCGGCTGCGATCGCCGAGTTGCAGATGGCCGCCCAGGCAAGCGATCCCGAAGTCCGGCAGATGGCCGCTGAAGCGCTGAAGCAACTGAAGCCGTAGCAGGCTCTACAATCAGATTATGCTCTTCGCGTGTTTGCTGGCCGCATCGGTGGCCGATTGGGTTCCCGTGCATTGGCCCTCGGGCGATGTGAAGTCGCTTGAATTGTTGAAAGGCACGGCGGTGAACTGCGTCCTGATCGAGCAGGCGGCGTGGTCGAAGGAGTTCGCCGATGCCGCGTCCAAGCAGGGCGTGGATGTGCTCGGAGTGTTGAAGCCATCGAAGGACGCGCTGGACCAGGCACGCAAGGCGAAAGACATGGGCTTGAGTGGCGTCTCGCTCGAAGGCGACTTCGATGCCTCCGTTCCCAAGGCACTTGCCGATTCGAATATCCGTTTCGTCGAGATCGGCCTCCGCATGCGTATGCGGATGGAGGGCGCCGCGCTGGTTTCCGCTACCAATCAAGGCGTGTGGCCGGGGATCAACACCGTAGAAGACACTACGAAAGCCGCGCCCAGTGGAGGGCCGTGGATCGACACCAACACCGGCTTCTTACGCTTCGCCCGCGCGGCCAGCGACCTGCCGGTGTGGATCGCTAACCCGCCGCCGCCCAAGACCATCATTCCCGTGGAGCGCTATCTGCAGACCATCAGCGACGCGGCGATGAGCGGCGCGCGTTGGGTCATCACCTTTGAAGACGACTTCGCAAAGAAACTGATCGCACGCGATGCCAAGACACTCGAAGCTTGGGCGCGCATCACGCAACTGCTGGCGTTTATCGAGGAGCACAAAGAGTGGCGGATGTGGAAGCCTGGCGGACAGATGTCCGTGGTGCAGGACGTGGAGAGCGGCGCGCTGCTTTCGGGCGGCGTACTCGACATGATCGCCGTGAAGCATACGCCCGTGCGGCCCGCGCCCACCCGCCGGCTGAACACGGCCATGATGCAGGGCTCTTCGATGGCCGTCAACGTTGACCCTTCCGGTTTGAATGACGCGCAGAAGCAGATATTGCGCGAGTTCACGCGTGGTGGCGGCACGCTATTGACCGGGCCTCCGGGCTGGAAGTTCCCTTCGGCCAAGCCCGGTGAGATCACGCTTGCCAAAGAGGACCTGGAAAAGCTGGATGCGATCTGGAAGGAACTGAACACGATGACCGGCCGGAGAAATCTTGGGGCGCGGCTGTTCAATGTTTCGAGCATGCTTTCCAACTTGCTGGTTTCGCCCGATGGCAAGCAGACGATTCTGCACCTTGTGAACTACTCGAACTATCCGGTGGACTCCGTCACGGTGCAGTTGACCGGCACCTATAAGCGGGCGCGCGTTTATCAGCCCGGAAAGAAGCCGCAGGATCTGGCGATCTATCCTATCGAAGAGGGGACGGGCGTCGATATCGAGCAGATTCGAGAGTATGGCGTATTGCTGGTGGAATAGTTGCAGTAAACTGAGAGAATGACTCGACGCGAACTCCTGTCCGCTCTGGCTGCCGCACCCCTGCTGAATGCCAAGGAGGCGCCCGCGCCTCCAGTCTCCATCGCCCGTTGCAAATCTTATACTGAGGATCTTCCGGCCGTGCTCGGTCAGATGTTCGACCAGTTAGGAGGCCTTGCCCGCGTGGTCCGCAACAAAACCATCACAGTGAAGTTGAACCTCACCGGCTCGCCCGCGCTGAAGTTCCAGGGCAGGGCATTGGGTGTGACGCATTACTCGCATCCAAAGATGGTAGGGGCCGTGGCGTATCTGCTGGAGCAGGCCGGCGCGCGCCGCATCCGTTTTGTGGAGAGCGCGTGGGGGACGGGTGGCCCGCTCGAAGAGTACATGCTCGATTCCGGCTGGAACGTACGGCAGTTGAAGAGCGCGGCGAAAAATGTCGAGTTTGAAAATACCAACGCGTTAGGGCTCGGCAAGAAGTACTCTCGTTTCAAAGTGGAGTCCGGCGCTGTATTTCCCGCCTTTGATTTGAACCATGCTTACGAAGATACCGACGTCTTCATGAGCATGGCCAAGCTGAAGAATCACGCCACTTGCGGTGTTACGCTGTCGATGAAGAATATTTTCGGCATTACACCTGCCTCCATCTACGGCGATGACGCGGGCGATAAGGCGCCCAATGAGAGTCCTACGAAGGGCCGCGTCAATGTCTGCCACCTCGGCAAGCGGAATCCGGCGGCAAGCGCGCCTGCGGAGGTGGATACGGCCTCGAGCAGGGATCCGGGCTACCGCATGCCGCGCATCGTTACCGAACTGTGTGCGGCGCGCCCCATCGACATCGCGCTGATCGACGGCATTGAAACGATGGCCGGTGGCGAGGGTCCGTGGATCCGCAACGTGCGTTGGGTGCAGCCTGGATTGCTGCTGGCAGGCTTCAATCCGGTGACCACCGACACGGTGGCCACCGCGGTAATGGGCTACGATCCGCGCTCGCCGAAGGGCCAGGAGCCCTTTGTGAAGTGCGATAACACGCTCTTGCTGGCCGAGGCTCGCGGCCTGGGCAGTGCCGATTTGAAACGCATCGAAACACGCGGGTTAAGTATTAGAGACGCCACGTTCAGTTTCAGATAGACTGGTATCTTAGGGTTCAGTCCGAAGCATGATGCCAGCACTCCCATTTTTGTCGTCGATACCGAAGCTGACCTGGTCTGCAGCGGCGGATATTGTGTTGGTTGCCACTATCATCTATCAGCTCATCCTGATTGTGAGGGGGCGCCGCGCGGCACATATCCTGACCGGCGTGGGCATCATTGCGGTTAGCTACGTGGTCTCGGTGTGGGCCAATCTGGAACTGTTGCGGTCGCTGCTCTCCACTGTTGCGCCGTATACGGCTTTCGCCTTGATCGTGATGTTCCAATCGGAGATCCGGCTTGTACTGGAACGCGATATCGGGCTGCGCACGTTCATTGAGAGTGGCGTCATCCTGGATGCTGTCCTGTCGCGCGATCTGCTGCTGGCGATATTCGAGCCGGGCGCTGCCATGCATGACGGCGCGGCCGTGGTGCAGGGCAACAGGGTCGCAGCCGCAGCGTGCTTTCTGCCGCTGACGATGAATCCGGTACTCTATCGCGAACTGGGTACGCGCCATCGCGCCGGCATTGGCGTTACCGAAGAAGCGGACTGCCTGGCTGTCATCGTGTCAGAGGAGACTGGCCGTATCTCATTGGCAGCATTTGGCGAACTGGAATCGGATGTGAAGCTGGAAGAGGTTGCTGCGCGTCTGGAACTGCACTACAGCCGTAAAGAAGCGCCGCGGCCGAAGCGTACCAATCCGGAAATGACTCGCGTGCGTGAGGAGTCCAACCCCTCATGATGCGCTTTATCACAGTCAATTTCGGCTGGAAGGTGTTGAGCCTCGCCGCTGCGGTGGTGTTGTGGTTGTTTTTGGTGGGAGATCCGGAATTGACCACTACCATTTCCGTACCTCTGGAGTTCCGCAATCTGCCGCGCGATCTGGACATTAACTCCGAGACACCTGAGGTTATTCTGCTGGAAGTCCAGGGACCATCGGCGAAACTGGCGCGCAGCAAGACCTCGAATCTGGCCGTACTGCTGGACGTTTCCACTGTCACCCGGTCCGGCGAAAAGACTTTCAATATTGAAGCCAAAAACGTCAATCTGCCGAACGAAGTGCAGTTGATGCGTTCCATCCCCTCCCAGGTGAGGCTGCGCTTTGAGCACCGCCTTTCCAGGGAAATTCCCGTTCAAGTAAGGTTTTCCGGTCCTCCGCCCGATGGATATAGAGTGAAGAGCCAGGAGGTCATCCCTGAGCGAATCAGTGTCATTGGGCCGGAGAGCAGGGTGCTCCAGGTTCAGACTGCGGAGACAGATCCCATCGATCTGGGTGGCGTGGTGGAAGACCGGGAATTTGAGACGAGCATTTTTGTGGCGGATCCGCTGGTGCGAATCGACTCGCAGCGCCTGGTCCGGGTGAAAGTGACGTTGGAAAAACTTCCTGCAAAGGGAAATTAAACTTATGGCAAGACAGTTGTTTGGAACGGATGGAATCCGTGGTGTGGCTGGAGAGTACCCGTTGGAGCCGCGTCTGGTGAAGGCTTTCGGAACGGCCCTGGCAAATTGGGCGAAGCAATATGGCACCAGCCCGGAGGTCGTCATCGGGATGGATACGCGTGAATCCGGACAATGGCTGGCAGAGGCGGTGGCCGGAGGCTTGGCGCGAGGCGGCGTAAAGACCCGGTTCGCCGGCCTGATCACCACTCCCGGTGTGGCCTATCTCACACGAACCCAGGACTTTGTAGCTGGCGTGATGATCTCTGCGTCGCATAATCCTTTTCAGGACAATGGCTTGAAGGTGTTTGACCACACCGGCTTCAAGCTGCCCGATGAACAGGAACTGCAACTGGAGGCCGAGATTTTCAAGCTGCTCGATTCCTCCGGCTCTATTGAATCGCAGCCGTTGACGGTCGATTCAGGGCTGGACGCCCAGTATGTTGATTTTCTGGCTTCGAAGTTTCAGGGCTCGCTCGATAGCTTGCGGATCGTAGTCGATTGCGCCAACGGGGCGTCCGAGCACCTTGCTCCGGAACTGTTTACCCGCCTCGGCGCAAGCGTCCATGCGATCGGCTGCAATGCCGATGGCCGGAACATCAATCTGAACTGCGGCGCGCTGCACGTCGATAACCTGCGCAAGGAAGTGCTGGCACAGGGCGCTAATCTGGGGATCGCCTTCGACGGCGACGCCGATCGCGCCATGTTCATTTCTGGCAATGGCAAGCTGGTGGATGGCGATCATGTGCTGCTGATTGTCGGCCGGCATTTAATGTCTCAGGGGAAATTGCCGGGCAATCAGGTTGTGGCGACCGTTATGTCGAACCTCGGCTTGGAGCGGGCTCTTGAACATTCCGATATCAAACTGACGCGTACGCCCGTGGGCGATAAGTATGTGCTGGAAGAGATGGTGCGCTCTGGCGCGGCGATCGGAGGCGAGCAGTCGGGACACGTGATCTTCCGCGACAGCGCGACTACCGGCGACGGCATGCTCACCGCCTTGCGATTGCTGGACGTAGTGACATCGCGCGGACGGAGCCTGGACGAGCTTAGCTCAGACATGCAGACCTATCCGCAGATTCTGGTGAATGTCCGGTTCAAGAATAAGCGGCCACTGTCGGAACTGGATTTGACGAATCGCGCGATCCGTCAGGTGGAAGAGGAATTCGGCAAGGCAGGCCGCGTGCTGGTTCGCTTCAGCGGCACTGAACCGCTGGCGCGCGTGATGGTTGAAGGCCCGGAGATCGAAACGGTGAAGGCTGGCGCAGAAAGAATCGCCGAAGCACTACGCGTAGAGCTTTCGTAATCTGTACAATAACTTCATGCGTAAATCGATACTCCTCCTATTCATTGCGAGCGTGGCATTTGCTCAGGCGCCGGCCCAGGCTCCGCGCCGCGCGCCGCGTCCTAAAGCACCGGGTGAAGATTGGGTGCAGCTTTTTAACGGTAAGGATCTGGCCGGCTGGATTGAGATCGGCAAAGAGAAGTGGACCGTGGAAGAGAGCACGATCCATGGCCAGGCGTCCTCCAAGCAATATGGCTATCTTCGGACTGAGAAGAACTACAAGGACTTTCATCTTTCGTTGAAGTTCAAGTGCGAGGGCGAAGGCAACAGCGGCGTCTTCTTCCATAGCGAGTTCAAGAACGGCTCGGTCGATATCGCCCAGGGTATGCAGTTTGAGATCGATTGCACCATCGGCAAGCACACGGCTGGGCTCTATGGTGATGGCCGCCAGTGGCTGGTGTGGCCCTCTCCGGAGAACGAAACGGTTGTCCGCAAGGGCGAGTGGAACGAGTATCTGCTGAAGGTGGAAGGTAATCATTATCAGGCTCGCTTGAATGGTGTGCAGATGATCGATTACACCGATCCGGCTCCGCGCTCTTTCGATGGCGGTATTTCGCTCCAGTTGCACTCGGGCGGTGGCGGGGATATGCGGTTTAAAGACATTTGGATCCGCGATCTGAGTGTCCGCGAAGCGCCGAAGCCGTAAGAAAACACGTCGAGACGAATCTCGACGCGGCAGACATGAATGTCTGCGCCACGAAAAGCCTGGGATGTCTGTAAGCCTGTTTTATTGCGATCATCATGAGTTTCCGCTGCCTGCGGGGCACAAGTTTCCCCTTCGGAAATACCGCATGCTGCGGGAACTCCTGATGCGCGAGTCCTCATTCGTATTCTCTCCCGCTCCAATGGCCAGTCGAGAGGCGTTGTGCTCTGCGCACGATTCCGGCTACGTTGACAGCTTCCTCGACGGCTCCATCCCCACCTCGGTCATTCGGCGTATCGGTTTTCCCTGGTCTCCTCAATTGGTCGTCCGTACGCTGGCCTCGGCTGGAGGTACGCTTGCGGCTGCCGAGGCGGCGCTGGCGCAGGGTTTCTCCGGGACTCTGGCCGGTGGCACGCATCATGCGTTTCGCGGCGAGGGGGCCGGGTTCTGCGTGTTTAACGATATCGCGGTGGCGATCCGGCACCTTGGCCTGCGCCGTCCCGCGGTGATTGACCTGGATGTTCACCAGGGAGACGGCACTGCACAGATTTTCGCCGGTGATCCGGATGTCTTTACGCTGTCCATCCACTCCCGGAACAACTTTCCGTTTCGCAAGCAGCCGAGCACGCTCGATGTGGAACTGGACGATCACTGCGGAGATGAGGATTATTTGCGCGAGTTGGACCTCGCGCTTGAGCATGTGGGGGCGTTCGGGCCGGGGTTCCTTTTCTATCAAGCTGGAGTGGACACTTTAGCTGAGGACAAACTGGGCAGGTTGTCGCTCACCCACGCCGGGTTGATGGAGCGCGACCGGAGGGTCTTTGCGTTTGCGAAGTCGATTCAGGCGCCGCTAGTGATTACGCTGGGCGGAGGATATTCCGATCCGATTGAACGGACTGTGGAGGCGCATGCCAATACGTTCCGTGAAGCGCTTTTGCGTATCGGTGCGGGAGAGATATAGCCGCAGCGCAAGTGCACCCATCACGAATGAGAAGCTTAAGAATGCTGGCCAATCCATACTGCTATCTCTATCGGTAGAAAGCGGTGGGAAGATTATGATACTCCCCACCGCCGTCTGCTACTTCAACTTCTTCTTTGCCGCCTCAATCTTTTCAAGTAGTTCCTTTTTCTCTTTCCCCTCCGGTGCGGCTGCGGCCGCAGTGCCGGAAGCTGTCACCAGGAACTTCATTTTGTCGGGAATATCGAGCTTCGTTGAAGAGTAGATCTGCGAAAAGCTGTACAGGTCGGTCGCCATATGGAGCGTGAACTTCGCCAGTGGTTGCGAGAAGGAGCCGCCTTTGAGAGCCTCGGCGCCTTTGGCCGGATCGTTTACCGCGTCCAGCGACTCGCAGATCTCCATCACTACGGCCCGGCTGACCATCCTGGTCTGCAACTCAGTCGCTTCTGGAGGCGGCAGTGCGATGCCCTGCTGGATCTTTCCGAGGCCCATGGGAATGCCAACGGAACCCTTGGGAAAGGCGAATTCCAGTACCACCGTGTCGCCTTTGGCGGCTTTCTGGAACTTGCCAAACTTTTCCGTGTAGGCGAGTGCGATGCGGTTCGCCTGGTTGCGGTATTCCGAGGACGCCTTGCGGAATTGCGAAGGGTTGGACTTGTTCGCCCTGCCACCCAGTTCATAGGCGTCGGCCAGTTGGATGTAGCCATCGGCCATGCCGGCAAGCAGCAGCAACTCCCAAGGCCGGGCCTTGTCTGCGAATTCGCTGGAGCCATTGGTGAGGGCACCCAGGTGTTCGGTTGATTTCACCCAATCGCCCTGTGCGAAAGTCTCTTTGGCGGCGGCCCAAAGCCATGCCGGAGAGCCCTTTTCAGGGGGTGTGGGTCCAGAGGAACAAGCCGATAATAAGGCAAAAAATAGTATCAGCGTCGTGACAGAGATAGCGCGCAGCTTCATGGTGGGCGGACTCCTTCGCCCGGAAGCATATCACGTTGACTGCCAAACTGCGACGGCTGAAAAAGGAGATATCGCTTGGAACGTCTGAAAAACGCGCTCGCAAGCGAACTGGCAGGCGAAACCGCCTGCCCCACCTTTGCAAACGTGGGACTTATCGTGGTGGGACAGGCGGTTTCGCGCAATGCCACATAGTTTTTCAAAAAACCAAAGCTGCGCGGTCGAAATCGTAGCGCGGACATTCATGTCCGTTGCGTCGAGATTCGTCTCGACGTGTGTTTTCAACGCCGCGCCAAACCTCGACAAGAATGTCGAGGCGGCACGCAAGAATGCGCGCGCTACTAAGCCGCAAAAACTATGTGGCATTGGGCGGTTTCGCGTGTCCAATTTCAAATATTTCACACGTTCTTACGGTCGCGGCTAGAAGATGTCCGGTGCTTAGTTCACCTGAATGATCATCATGCCAGTAGGCTTGCGGTCTGCCCCGAAGGAGGCGGGCTTTACCGTGTCCGATTTTGCGTTGGCCCGCTGCAGGTTCACCACGGCTTGTTGAGGCTGGCCGGGCGTTGGCGCAGTTTGCGGGACCGTTCCCACGAAGACCGCGCCGCTCGGGTTGGGAACAATCGTCAGGTCGCCACTGAGCAGATCGTAGACCAGGAACTGGGATCCGGTATTGCCGGTTTTGGTTCCCTTCGCCACTATCTTGCGGGTGGTGGTGAAGATGGATACCAGCTGGACCGAGGCGAAGCCCTCTGGCGTCGGAAGGAGTTTCGTTGAGGCGCCTTCGAGGTCGAATAGGATGATGCCGGCGTCGCCCGCGGTTTTGTTGACGGCCAGTGCAAGCAGGGCTCCGGTTAC